>BFBZ01000003.1_pt1 | contig 226755 bp, 225 predicted proteins | sample 1888401 | NCBI WGS metagenome assembly BFBZ01 (sample SAMD00112614, study PRJDB3348) | symbiont metagenome | host: Chara braunii
CTACTGAATCGGCTCGATAACGCTGTCGGCAAAGCCGTTCACGAGGGACGCGTGACCAACGAAATCAACGGCGGCCGCTTCCAGCTGTCCCCTTCGAGCATCCGCAAAAAGCGCTAGCCGACTCAGCTCATTCAGGGCGCACTTGTACAAAGTATCACCCGGCCGCAGCGCGTGCGCCATGCGTCCGGGACCACACGGTTACACCCCAGGTAGCCGCGATGCCCGAGAGAAGAGCCTTCGGCGACAGCTTTCACGCGATGGCTACAACAATGACGTACTGCACGCGAGCCTGCGCAAGCTCATCGCCGCCAGAGTCGCTGAAGGCCGTTTCTGTGCCGATAGCGCGGTCAGCATGGCGAAAAGGGACGCGGCAGAGGCCATCATCGAATGCGCCGTGACGCTGCTCGACGAGGCGAGCGAAGCTGCTGGCGAAGGAACCGAAGCGGCCAAACTGTACGCCGACGGCCGCGATCAGCTTGAGGACGTGATCAGCCTGATAGAAGGACCGAACTACTCGGCCTCGGATTGCTGATCTATCAGGCGGGTCGGGATAAACTCCACCAATTGGTGGAGTTTGGTGGCCAATCAGGCGGGAAGCACGGCCGGGGTCGGCCTCATCATCGACCTTCCCCGTCCGTCTTTATCGGCATCGAAGGAGCGACAGGCAATGGCGACACATGTTCAGAGCCGGGCTGGTCATATTGGCTATCGCGATCAGCTCGATCGCACGCGTCGGTTCCTCGATCGGATTGAGCAACCGGCCTACGGCTTGGACGGCCGTCGCATGACCGACGTCGATTTTCAGGATATGGTCTGGGCGTTCTTCCAGAACTGCTGGCACGTGAAAGACTGGGTACGTCACGATCCCCTCGTCGATCAAGCCACAAAGGATGCAGTTTGGGCGCGGGTCGACCAGTCGGTGGTGTTAGGCATCTGCAAGCAAATGTGCAACGGGACAAAGCACCTGGGCGTGCGGCCAGGGGCGAGTCACGATCACATTGATACCACCATTGAACCGGGTGGGCAGACAACCATGGATTGCCTAATAGACGACGGTGCCGGCGCCTTGGTTTCCGGGAAGGTCCTCGCGCGCCAATGCGTACATGAATGGGAGAGTATCCTCCAGTCGCATGGGTTAGTGACGACGCGGCGTAGTTGAAGCACAGCCCCTTCTTATCGGGACAACATCTCGATAATCCCGCCAGCAGCACCCACAATCATGAAAAGAAACAGCGCCCAGCCGAGACGCCGCAGGGGGGACATCGATGCGTTTGGATCTACTCCTTTGGAGGCGATTTCCGGATCTATTCGAGGTGGCGCAACGCGGTGCCGGCTCGGCGAATTGCTAGTGTAGCTGAGTCCAGTTCCGGGAATACCAATCGTGCTCCGAACGCCGCGCTTGCTTATGTTGACGGTAGCGCCGCGACCACCGATGGACGTAGAGACACCGGACTTGCTGATGTTGAGGCGTACGCCGGGTATCAGTTTAATTCGGCGCGAGAATCGAAACCCCATAGTTCTCCCCCCCACCTTGAGCCCTAATTGTTGTTCTGGCTGGGAAGATAGTCTACATCAGGCGCTCATGGGGTTGTCGAATCGCTGAAGTCGATATGATCATCGATCCACCTGCCCAGCCTTGAGCCCCGCAGAGAGCCCCCAAATCGCCGCGCGGGCGATCACATTGCACGCAAGCTCGACCAGCTCCATCGAGTGCTGGCGCATCTGCTCAGTGATCACTGCCGGATCCGGATCCAGATGAACGACACCCGCGCCAGCCGTTCTAAGCGCATCCAGTTGGGGCATGAGTTTGTCAGCGAGCCACTCGGCAATCGCTTCGTTGTGCGTGCCGATGACCTGCATCGCTGCGGCGACTGTCTGGGCGCGAAGGCTGGCGCGGACGGACTCTACTGAGGGTTGATGGTCGTTCATTATCGGAAGACAAACCGCTTGTCACCGACCGGCGTATTGGAGCCAGGGCGTGATCGGCATGTAGGAGCCAGCAGAGGATCGGCGTAATGGAGCCACGGCATGATCGCCATAATGGAGCCACTCGCGGATCGGCATAAAGGAGCCAGTTGAGCAGGAGGACGGGCATCTCGAACTGAAGACGGCACGGCTACGCTGTGGGCTTTTTGCCTGCGGGGAGAGCCGGTGAGCCGAAGGAGATTCGAGATGTTCCAGTATCGCCAGGTCCTGGTGCGGCTGCGCCAGGGCGACTCTGATCGAGATATTGCGCGTTCGCGACTGATGGGCCGACCGAAGGTGGCTGCCTTGCGCGGGCTGGCCGCTGCCCGAGGATGGTTGGCGCCGGAGGCGGCGCTGCCGGATGACGCCACGTTGAGTGCGGCCCTGGGCCAAGCGCGCCGGGCCCGCAGCACCATATCTACGGTCGAGCCATACCGCGCCCAAGTCGAACGCTGGGCCGCCGAAGGCGTTGGCGGGATCGCCATCCACGCCGCGCTGTGCCGCGACCATGGTTACCGCGGCAGCTATTCCGCTGTGCGCCGGATGATGGCCGGCATCCGCGCCAGCCTGCCCCCGGAAGCGACCGTGCGGCTGCATTTTCCCGCAGCCGACGCTGTGCAGGTTGATTTCGGTGCCGGTCCTGTGTTGCTGGATCCAGCAAGCGGCGAACAACGTCGGACCTGGGCTTTCGTGATGACGCTGTGTTTCTCGCGACATCAGTACGTGGAGTTTGTTTTCGACCAGACTGTCATGACTTGGCTCGGCTGCCACCGGCGAGCCTTCGAGTGGTTCGGTGCCATTCCAACTCGGGTCATCATCGACAACCCCAAGTGCGCGATCACTCGGGCCTGTGTTCGCGACCCCGTGGTACAGCGGGCGTATGCCGAGTGCGCCGAAGGGTACGGGTTCAAAATCGATCCGTGTCCGCCAGCGGATCCGGCCAAGAAGGGTGTCGTCGAGTCCGGCGTCAAATACGTCAAAGGCAATTTCCTGCCCACCCGCACGTTCCGCGATCTGACCGATCTGAACGAACAGGCTCGACGTTGGGTGTTGGAAGAAGCGGGGGTACGCATYCATGGCACCACCCGAGAGCAGCCTCTCGAGCGCTTCCTCATCGAGAAGCCACTGATGCGTGCGCTACCCGATGTCACGCCGGACCTGGGCACCTGGCATCGCCTGAAGCTGCATCGTGACTGCCACGTCAAGTTCGAGTACGTGCTGTATTCAGCGCCTTTCGCACTCATAGGTCAGACTTTGTGGGTGCGCGCCACCGATGTCTCGGTGTCGATCTTTCAGGATTATCGGCTGGTCGCCTCCCACGTGCGCTCGCATCGCCCCGGGGATCGCCGCACAGTCCCGGATCACCTGCCGCCGGAGGCACGCGAGTTCTTCGCCCACGATCGAGCGTGGTGCTTGAAGCAAGCCCGARGGGTTGGCCCCGCCTGTGCCGAGTTGATCGAGCAACTCCTCGGGGATCGCATCGTGGAGCGACTGCGCGGCGCGCAGGGCGTTCTCGGTTTCGCAGACACCTACGGAGTCCTTCGCCTGGAGGCGGCCTGCGTACGTGCACTCGCCCACGCCAGTCCCGCCTATCGCACCGTGAAGTCGATTCTCGTCGGCGGCTTCGACAAGCTGCCCCTCGATCGCCACGGCACGGATCGTCAATCCGTCTACGGCCGCAACGCGCGTTTCGCGCGCGACGCCAAGACTCTGTTTGATACCGATGATGAGACGCGGCATTGATCATCGTGCCGCGTCTTTCCAACACCGGTCGTCGTGACCGGCCTTTACTCGATGATCGTCAAATCACTGGAGATACCATGAACCCGATCCCTGAACTCGCTCCCCACCTGAAGCAACTACGCCTGTCTGGCATCCTCGATTCCCTCGAGGCACGCAACCGCCAGGCCATCGACTCCAAGCTCGCCTACACCGAGTTTCTGGCCCTTCTCATCCAGGACGAGATTGCACGGCGTGACCAGAAGAAGTTCACCACACGCCTGCGCCGCGCGAGCTTCCGAACCAACAAAACACTCGATCAATTCGACTTCGATCGCCTGCCAAAGCTCAATCGCGCGCTCGTGCACGATCTGGCGACCGGGCGGTATCTGGCCGAACATGCTCCGGTGCTCATCGTCGGCCAAGTCGGCGTCGGAAAGAGTCATCTGGCGCAGGCGCTCGGCCACTGCGCCATCCGTCAGGGCATCGATGTGTTGTTCTCTTCCTGCTCTCAACTCACCGCCACCCTCAATGCCGCACGAGCGGCCGGCGGTTACGAACGCAAGCTCGCAACTCTTGCGCGCGTGCCATTGTTGGTCATCGACGATTTTGGGCTCAAACCGCTTCGTCCTCCGGCTGACGAAGATTTGCACGACCTGATCGCCGAGCGATACGAGCAGGCCTCCACCATCGTCACGAGCAACCTCGACTTTGACGAATGGGACCAGGCCTTTCCGAGCAACCGGCTCCTGGCCTCAGCCACCGTCGATCGGCTGCGTCACAACGCCTACTGCATGGAGCTCGATGGACCCTCCGGCCGCAACCCGAAGGTGGCTCCGCCCGCTCGCAAATCGGCCCTTGCCGGCGCTGCCAAATCCGCCCATTCTTAACCCCTGAAGGGATGCCCGTTTTCCTCACCTGAAACTGGCTCCATTACGCCGATCATCCCCGGCTCCTTTATGCCGATCGGTGACACCGCTGATTGGCTTTACGCAGCATGTCGACGACCTGGTCTACGGTGATGAGGTCACTGCCAGACTTGGCATGGAGGTGAACGACGCTGCCGCTTCTACCTGAGCCGCCGCCAGGTTGGTCCGCCATATCTCGCACAACATTCGCATACCGTGCCGGGAGAATCATTTCCTCAGCGTGGGTTTGAACGACTGGGTTCATGCCTTTCGGAATGTCGTATCCGCCTTCTGCCGAATCGAACGCCAACACGGCCGTATAAGCCGTGGCCGCCGCGATCGGCGCCAATATGGGACCAACGTACGGAATTCCAACAATGCTTTTGTACGCGCCGGCTGCCGCGGCGCCTGCATCTTGACGGATCTCTTCGGATACGAATCCCTTGCCCGTGACCGCTTGCATTGCCATGGCTGCGATATTTTTTCCGGCCGTATCGAGCGCAGATTGCGCGATTGACGCAAACATACTCCTCACCGCGTCCCCAAAGGACTTCGCGCCCATGATCATGTCTGCGAAGGCAGCTCCAAATGCCTGCCTCATCGGCGCCAGAGTTCGATCCCAGCTCTTTTGCATGTCTTCGTAGGCTTTGACCAACTCCTTATTCTGTTGCAGTTGATCCCTCTCGACAGACTTCATGTATTGCTCGTGCGCTCTCTGCTGCTCCTTCCATTGACTCTCGCGCTCCCTTGTTTCCTCCTTGACCAAGGATCCCAACTGACGATTCAGCTGCTCGGCCTCTTCGTATATTTCCTTGTTGGCTTCGCCGGCAAAGTTCGTGCGCTCCTTGAGGTCCTTTTCCACTTCCTCAGTGTAAGCGCGGGTTTCGGAAATGACTCTGCGCTGAGCTGCGAGCGCCTTGTCACTGTCTGCGCCGTAATAGGCCGCAGTAGCGGTGTAAAATATCTGCAACTGCTCAAGCTTCCGCTGCGATCCTTCCTTGAAGGCCTCGACGCCTACTTCTATGTTATGCAATTCTTGGAGTTGAATTTCATTCTGCAGGGCCATCTGCGCTTGCGCGGACTGCTCCGCTTCGCCGCGATCGATCGTCCCAGAATCGGAGCCGTGCGATTTTTCCCCATGCTCTTTCGATTCCTCCTTCGGCTCCTCGCCGGTCAGGAAATGAGAGGTCGCATCAATTGACGGGATGGCAGAAAAAGCAAAGCTAAGGTTCTTCTTCGCCCACTGGGCGTATTCCTGAGCCTTCAGGATGATCCTGTCCCAGCTATTCGCAATCTTCGTGTGCTGCTCGCCGACCTTGATGGCAAGTTCCGCGCCGTCGTCGATCTCCCGCTTAGTCAAGGAGTGCAGTTTCGCCAGCGTCTCTGACATTCCTTCTTGGGATAGATCGAGTTTCTTGATCGCTTCAGCCGTCAAACCCGCGCGCGCGCCCAACTCTCGAACCAGCTCGTTCATCGTGTTCGTAGCGGTTGCGCTATCGGTCAACCGGTCGTGAAGTACCAACATCACGTCGGCGACAGTGAATGCCGGGTCGTGAATCTGGTCCAACGTCAGGCCAAGCGTCTTCAGCTTCTCAACGGCAGCTCCCGAACCGTCTCGCGCCTCAGTCAGCATGGCGCTCAACCGCTCTGCGGCTCGCGTCAAGGTCTCAACGGGCACACCTGCCTCTTCGGCGGCGGCGCCCATCGCCTGAAATTGATCGGTGCTCACCCCCAGAACATCCGCGTTCGTTCGCATCTCCAGCATGCGTTGGCCGGCCTGTTCTATCGCCTCGGTGATCTCCTTGATACCCTCGTACGCGACAGCGATACCTGTAACCTCGAATGCATTGCTGATTTTGCCGCGGAGTCCTTCGAAAGCTTCACCTAAACTGCTCGATTCCTCGCGTGTACCTTGAAGCTGTTCTTTCAGTTCCGCAGCAGTGGCCTTTGCCTCCAACATTGCCCTCGAGGCTTCTTGCAATTGCGCGAGGCCCGCAGGATCCAACAGACCAGCGGCGCTTTGCTTCGCGAGGTCATCGAAGTCTTTTTTCAATGCTTTCGCGGTCGCGGATGCAACACCAAACTTCGTGTTGAAATCCAAAATGTCCGCCGTGATGCGGACCCCGAGCGTATTCTCCGACATCTCTCTATGACCTCGCGAAGTTAGCTGACGGTCGGCGCCGGGTCAGCGGGCTTCAAGTACTCGCCGAACTCCAGAATCGCGCCGCTGATCTTCACCAAATCATTCCCGGAGATCTCCGCGTTCAATAGCGCGTCAGCTGTCATGTCCGGGAAGTCTCGCGATAACGCGGCCGTGATGATGCCGACGGCCTGATCGATCGCGGCACCGTATCCGTCCTCGGCCGCCGGCACGATTCCCATAACAGCGATGCCGATGGCCCGCGACTGGCGCAGCGTCAGGCGCCGCACCGTGAAGTCCCGGTCGGCAATTTTTAAGTTGATTGAGTCCGACATCAAAATAATAACCTCTTGTCTGATCAGATCGGTAGAGCGAACAACGAGCCGTAGGCGGCCACGCTGCCGGCGGAGAATGTCGCCTGGGCCACGAGGTACAGCGTCGCCGTCTGCCCGGGCAGTATGGTCAACACGGTCGGGCCGACGGCTGTTGAATCGGTGCCGGTGACCGTTGTCAGGTTTCGCGCGACCTGCGCGACGGGCTCGGGGAAGAGTCTGCCGGGCGCAATGTTGGAACCCGGCTGCGCTGCCAGCGTTGCCGATGCGAGTGAGAGAGACCCAATCAGCGAAGTGAGTGTTGCGCCGGTCAGTGTTGCATCAACCTGCGCCCAGACTAGGTAAGTCCCGGCTGAGAGCGGCATGCTCGCGATGTTGGCCGGCGTCGCTGTGGTCAGCGAGACCGCGGATGCCGAGGGGATACTTGAAACTGCCGGCATAGTCATTTGGGAGTCACTCCGTCATAAGTTGAAAGTGAGACTGCCCGCCGCGTTGGCTGAAAATCGGGGGACCGAACCGCGGGCTTTCCGGGGTTGTTGCGGTCACTCCCGGAATTGACCGGCGCGTTTTCGTGAACTGAGGTACGCGCGGACCTCCTTCGATAGACTCCCAATTCGTCGGGCTGCATTGGCGCGATGAATCGGATGCGACGCGCGATCACCAAGTCTCTCCACGGCGCCGTGCTTCGGCATCCTCACGCTCGACGCGTTCGCGAATTTCGGCCGCGAAGTTCTCCCGCTCGATGCGCTCGATAATCTCCCGCGCTCGGCGGGCCCGGTCGGCGCGCGTCTCCAGAGGTCGAGCCGCGCGATAGAGTGCTTCGACATCACAACGGGGACCGGTGTATCGGCCGGTGTCGAGGGCGCGCTCGGCCCAACGTGCCAGCGGTCGCAGATTGAGGCCACGAGAGCGCGCACCGGCCAGCGCAGTGGGCAACGCGGGAACATTCACCTGCGATATTTCGAGTAGGTCGACCGCTGTGAAAGTCCCCTTGATGTCTGGATCGTTCGAACGTTCGAAGCCACCCTTCAGCGGCACCCAACTGGTCGACGTCGCCGAAAGGAAGCGTGATTTGACGAGCTGATAGATGGTCTCGGCGAAGTCAGTCTCGGCGTATCGAACTGAGCCTTTCAACAGTTTTCCCACGGCATGCAATCCAAACACGCGGCCGATGGGCGGTTGATCGTCCGAGTGCATCCATAAAAAGACCGGATTCGCCTCGAAGTTGTCCGTCTGCCAAGCATCTGTGCGGACGATATAGCCGTCGCGGCCCACCGATTCGTCGCTGAAGGTGTATTCAATCACGCGGCTGTCGGTATCGACGTTCGGCGCGATATCGGGTGCGAGACGGGTATATCGAGTCATGCGTGCACCGCGGGCATCACAACGGTATCGAAGTCAACCACCGGTGGTTTCCGAGCAGGGGTAGCCACCGCCATCAGACTCCTCGGAGCGACTTTGCCGCCCTGACTCAAAACGCCATCGAGGAAGGATATTTCGAACTGCCACTTCGACTGCTCATACTCCAGTTGTTTGATGCGTCGCTGCGCCGCGTGCAACGCCGACCTGGACTGTGTCATTGCCTCCTTCGCTTCGTTGCCGAGCCAGGAATGAGTCGCTGCAGGCATTTCTTTGATAGTGCTGTCGACGACGTTTCGCAGTGGAGCCGTCACGAACTCCAACAGCGCGTCGTAGTCGGCCTGCGCAGTTCGTGCAGCGGCTTCGGCCGCCGGCAGCTCTGCGCGCGCTTCGTCCAACTGCGCGGTGACTTCGGTCAGTTTCTCAAGGTAGCTCGCACGCTGGGCGGCAATCAGTTCTGCGGGTCGCATCAGATGATGCCTCGATCGCGAAGCCACTGTTTAAACAGGCCCCACGCGGTCCCTGCGCGGTCCGGATCCCCCAGAGCGATCGTGGGGCCGTAATTCATGGGTAAGGCGTGCTCGTTCAGCTCGTAGCCCAATGCGGCGAGGCGCCCGGAAATCTCTGCCAGTACTCGTTTGCCCTGGGTCTGCACCTCGGCACCATCCAGAATCAAACGGTGCGCATCGGCACTCAGTGAAGCAAAGAGCTTGTTCGCCTTGTAGGACTCCTCGCCCCGCACCTGCCGTAACTCATCCTCGGCCGCAATGCGCGCAGTGATGAGAATCCGCTCTTCCTCCTCGGCCGCCTCAATCTCGGCGCTGGGCGGTAGAACCTGAACCTGGCCACCCTTCAGCAACGCAGCCGCGCGATCGGCGAGGGGCGTGGTGGAATTCTGACCGCGGGACCGTGCCTCGGCGACCCGTCGGCGCTTTTGGGCCGCTGCGATCCGTGCGTTGATCGCGGCGAGCTTTTCGACTGCGGCGTTGAAGCGCGGGTTAGCGCTCAGCGGCTGTAGCGGGATTTCGGCGGGATCTCGAATCGCTTTCGGCTTCAAACTCGTTACTGCCATGACGTGCCTCGTTGGTCGCGGCAGCATCGTCCCGAACGGCGTGGCTCACGAAAAGGGTGGTTTCGTGAGCCAGGGCCCGCCGGATAGTCGACGCACTCAGTGGCTGGCCGATTTTCAGCAACTTGAACAGCTCGGCATGAAGTCCAGTCAGTGTCGGTTGCAATTTGAATATACGATCGCCGCGCCAGCTGCCGGACTCGTATCTGCTGATCTTGCTAGCCAGGGCGTCGGCCGCCGCCCGGGTGCTCATGCCGCCGAAGTAACGCCGGGCGATCGCCCTCAGCAGCTCGTCGCGCGCGCTGCGAGCCTCCGTTTCATACCAAGCTGACTCACCAGGCCGCAGGCGGAAGCCGAACGCGTCGCCCAGCGTGAGGCCGTGGCGTGCGCCGGCTTCATATTCCTGTAGCGATGCCGCGAACCACTCGCCATCGACGTCACCGAGCTCGAGCAGGCGAGCAGCAATGCGGCGGAGACGGTCGATGGCGGCGGGGGTCATCGGCTCAGCCCGCCAACCCAAAGGCGGTTTAAATTGCTTTCCGCGTTCTCGAAGAGGGACACCGTGGGGTGATTATTGACGGATTTTTTTCCCCCTATGATGAATTTCAAAAAATCAAAGTTGATTGAATTCATCGATGACTCAAACACTTACGCGTTTGTTTGAATTTGAGGGATTCAAACGCGCGGATTACCCGTCGGGCGGGTTTGGTCGACCGCATATTCCGGAAACCATGCGTCCAGCAATGCGCGCATATGCTCGGTAGGGAGATTGGGTTCCTCGCCGAAGTAGATTCGGCCCGTGAGTCGACACCAGCGTTCCATCGAGTAGGCGCAAGGCACTCCGGTCTCGAGCGCTTCCATCAGCTCTGGGTCGCGGTCAGTCCCTCGTGTACGGCTTCGGCGCTTTCGGGTCATGGTGCAGTCCCCAGATCGAGGTTGAGCGCTCGCATCGCAGCCAGGAATGCGGCGCGCGCGTCACGCTCGGCCGCCAGTAGCGGATGAGCCCGCGATTGATTGAACCGGTCCCGCACCGCTTCGCCCTCCTGGTCAATGACCAGGCGGCAGCGTCGAGCACGTTGATGCGCCTCCAGGGCCGAACGTAGGAGCGCCAGGCTGGCCGGATCGTCAAAAGAGAACTCCGTGGTGATGTCACGCCACATACGCCGCTCTTCAGGCTCCAAATGCCTGGGTGCAGCCGGGGATTTGGCGCGGACCGGAGGTGTCCGAGGCCGCACCGGAAGTGCTCTAACGTTGGATTTCATCGATGGTCACTCCCAAGAATTTTTGTAAGGCCGGGTGTGCTCGTTACGCACGGCGGCACTGCACGATCGGCGCTCGAACTCGTCCCGGCAGGGGAAACCCCACTGCAGGGTTTCCTTCTGTTTCCTCAAGGGCTTCCCTTTCCTTCCCTTCCCCAAGGCTGAAGGCATTACCAATCAATGCCTTACAATCTAAATGGCGTTTCGAAGCTACGTCATTGACGTTACTACGTCGCTGACGTAGTATTGCGTCGTGTACACGCTCTTTGAAACGCCCACCTTCTCGGAACTGTGGCCGCGGTATTGGAGCGAGGACGAGCATGGTGATTTCTGCGCATGGCTCGCCCGAAACCCTTATGCCGGCGATGTCATCAAAGGCACGGATGGCTGCCGCAAGGTGCGCTGGAGTGCCGAAGGGCGTGGCAAGCGCGGTGGAACGCGGGTGATTTACATCAACCAATTGGACGACGGGCATATCTGGCTGCTGTTCATGTACTCCAAGAACGTGCAGGCGGATGTGGAACGTAAACTGCTGAAAAAGCTTCGGGAGACGATCGATGGCTAAACTGAATCCCAAAGACCTGAAGAAGTGGGAAGCCAGCCGCGATCTCGGCGCAGAGCTGATCCAGTCTGTGCGTGAGATGCAGGCCGGAAAGGTCGGCCGCGTGCGCCAGGTGAAAGTGCCGGAGATTGTGGAAACCCGTAATCGCGTAGGTCTCTCTCGCCAGCAGTTTGCCGAGGTGCTCGGCGTATCTTCCAGGACCTTGGAAGGTTGGGAGCAGGGTCGACGCCAGCCAACGGGGGCCGCACGATCGCTGCTTGCAATAGCCAAGCAGAGGCCGGAGGTGCTGCGTGAGATTTTCGCTAAGTAGTAGCTCATCGGTCTGACCTCGATTCGAGCCGCAGCGCGCGACCGCGCTCGGCTTGGCTCATCGATAACCACTGCCGCCGATAGGCCTCATACCAACGGCGTCCCACCTTCCGACGCCACTTCCTGCTTGCGGTTCTCATGCGCGCTCCCGAGCGCCGAGCAACCTGCAAACCATCTCAGGCGACAATCCAACTGTGCGGCCAATCGCTGCATCGGACATTCCGCTCTCCCCCAATTTCTGTAGGGCTTCTATCTGCTTCGGTCTGGTGAGCAAGAAAAACTGACGGCGCCGGATTTCGTCGCCTTTGTCGGTCGATGCAAGGCTGGCCAAGGCGTCCAGCGTCAACGTGTTGCCGATAGTTCGATTCATGACGGTCTCGCAAAACACCATTCGCAACCTTCACCGCCGCATTTCGGGCAATCGGCGTTACTGGCGTTATCGGCGTTCGTGCCAGCCCCCTCTATATAATTGCCTTGCCTGCCATCTCCCACGATAGGGTTGGCCAATACACCGGTAACGCCGGTAACGCCTGAGACTGCACTCACTCGGAATCGGCGCCGATGTGTGATGAGATCCTCGCCCGCATCTTCAAACCGGTAGCCGCCTTCGATCCGGCGTAGATGTCGGACCAGCCATCGGCCGAGTCGCTTGTTGTTGATCGTCCCGTTGCGCTCGCCGGCAACTTCCGTCAATGCCTCAAGGAATCTGGTGTTGGCGCTCATGCCAGAGCCGGTTGCGGTATCGACAGCCTGCGCAACCGTCGCAGGTTGTTCACCGAACGCTTCGCGCCAGGAGGTCATGACGGCGAGAAGTGCGGCACGGATAGGATCAGCGCCCCGCAATTCTTCCTGCGTTGCCAGCGGATCGGCCGCGCCCAGCCAAAGCAACGGCCTGCGCACGAATCTGTCCCAGGCTGCAAAGCGCGATGGGCGCCTCTCATCTTGAGGTTCGCCGGCGGTCAGATAGGCCAACGGTATCGTGAGCGCTGCCTGCACGAGCTCGCCGCGGTGCTGCGCGACATAGCTCGTAATGTCCCGGCTGAATGAGCGGCTTTCTGGCTGCTCACACTGCGGGTCGAGAGTCGATAGAATGATGCGTGACGTCAGGTCACCGACGAATTCGAGATTGTTGCCATTGAATAGCCAGGTAGCCGCAGTCGGCAGAGACAGCGTTCGACTTTCCCCGAGTACGCGGTCCTTGTAGGTGCCGCTGGTCAGCGCTGCGCATACGGATGCGGAGTCGACCGGGGCACTGATGTTGTCGATCAGCACGATCAGATCGGCGGCAATGAGCACAGCCAAGAGCGCTTTTCGGACCTCGTTTTCCTCGTCGGCCAACGGCATGACCGCGGCGTCACGGCCCGTCGGAATCCTCGCGATTGTATGGCCCAATGTCGTCTTTCCGCTGCCGGCCTTGTGGGCGTTCAGTCCATATCCCGGAGCGATCGGCAGCGCATACCGCAGGCATGCAGTCAAAATTGCGGCAATCGCGGCCGCAGCACTCGGGCCATTTGGTCCGTCGCTAAATTCAAACTCGGCGAGTAGATCCTTCAATCGCTGAAGTGCCTCGAGGGCGGCCTCTCGGGTAGGCCGTTCGTCGATGGCGGGCCACTGAGTACCGTCGCTCCACATCAATAGCCCGCTCGAGGAATCGTATCCAGGATCCGCGAGGAGCGTCCCATCTGGACGCAGCGTCGGCGCGCTCACGATTCCGCGCAATTCGGGAAATTTCCACTGACCGGCGGCGGCGAGCGGCATGGATGCCACTGCCCCTGGCGGATCGACACGGCGTAGAGCCTTTTTGCGGCCATCAAACCGCGCAAAATCCGCATGGGTAGAGAGCGCGAGCAGTAGATAATCTCGCGTCACCGGCAGTATGACTGGCGTTCCAACTGCGCGATGGATGCCTCCCAGGTTGGAAGCGGCATCGAGTTGTGCCACCCGTACTAGTTGGCCGCCGCGCTGATAGATTCCTGCCGCGGGAATCAACGCAGCCTCAGCCGCTGCTACTGCAAGAGCCAAATCACCTGCCTGGAGTTGAATCTTTGGTCGGCCTGACGACGGATCGTCGACGTATGCATCAACCGGCGGTAATTCAAACTCGGCTGCTTCAGCATCGAGTTTTGCGCGAGCCGCATTGAGGCGAGTCACGTTGGTCATGAAATATGATCCTTCGCACGATGGATGCGATTAGCGGCCTGCGCGAAGCGTTGCCAATCGCTTTCGCTGATTATCTTCTTTGAGAGAACTTCGCTCACAACAATACAAACAACTGAGACCTCTGCACTGATGAGATCCAGGAGGTCACGAGCTGGAATCCGGTTACGAACCGGGCTATAGCCGCCGGCCGGTCCGTTGCCGCGCAGGGGTTTCTCGAATAGATCCGACAGGCTCAGACCCAACTCGCCCAGGATGTGTGCAACTTCGCAGCCGCCGAAGTCATAAATCAACACGCGTCCGCCGTCGACTTCCCGAATGCTGAGGCTCGGTCTGCTATCTTCGTGCGCCGGGCAGCGGGCAATCCAGCGATCCGGCCCGGTCTGGCGAACCCCCTCCAGGCGATCAAGCAATTTCGCTGCGGGATCGTGCCCCGCGGAGTGGTGTACGAGTCGTGAGTTCCGGTTCGGTTGGACTCGTGCCTAGCTGACCACAGCGGACAGCCGGGCGGGTTGATTGTCGGCGAGTGCCTGCAATCCTTCAAGCTGCAGGTAGCGCCGCTGCAGTTGCCATTCGTCGTTCTGCTCGAGCAGCAGAGCGCCCACCAGACGCGTTATGGCGGCCTCGTTCGGGAAGATGCCCACGACGTCGGTCCGGCGTTTGATCTCGGCGTTGAGGCGTTCCAGGGGATTTGTGCTGTGGATCTGGACGCGGTGTGCCTTCGGGAACGTCATGAAGGCAAGCACGTCAGTTTCCGCCTGGTCCATCAGCGCTGCGAGCTTGGGGAACTTGGTTCTGAGCTGATCGGCGACGGCCCGCCACTGCTCGATGGCCGTTTCGTGCGTATCCTGCGCGAACACGGTGTTGATCAGCGCGAGCACCATCTGGCGCTGACCCTTGCCGGCATGCGCAAGCGCCGTGCGGAGAAAATGCACTCGGCAGCGCTGCCAGGTGGACTTCAGCACCTTGGCGACCGCGGCCTTGATGCCGAGGTGCGCATCGGAGATCACCAACTTCACGCCGCGCAATCCGCGCCGAGTGAGTGAGCGCAGGAAGTCCGTCCAGAAGGGCTCCGCCTCCGAAGGTCCGATCGCCATGCCGAGCACTTCACGCACTCCGTCGGTGTTCACGGCGACGGCGATTATTACGGCCACCGAGACGATCCGCCCGGCCTCGCGCACCTTCAGGTATGTCGCATCGATCCATAGGTAGGGCCAGTCTCCCTCGATGGGCCGGTTGAGGAAGGCGTTCACGCGCTCATCGATCTCGGCGCACAGCCGCGACACTTGGCTCTTGCTGATCCCGCTCATGCCCATGGCCTTGACCAGCTCGTCGACCGAGCGGGTCGAGACCCCCTGCACGTAGGCTTCTTGGATCACCGCGGCGAGGGCCTTCTCGGCCGYCCGACGCGGTTCCAAAAACCCTGGAAAATAGCTGCCTTTGCGCAGCTTTGGGATCTTCAGATCGACTGATCCTGCGCGCGTCTCCCACAGCCGCTCGCGGTAGCCATTGCGGCTGTTCAGGCGCTCGGGGCTGCGCTCGCCGTAGGAGGCTGCGCACAGGCTCTCCACGTCCATGTCCATCATCCGCTGGGCGACGTGCTGGATCATGTCTCGCAGCAAATCGACGTCCGCTCCCTTCTCGGCGAGCTCGGCGAGTGCGATATTGGTTCTGGTGGTCATCGTGAGGAACTCCTGGTCTTGGTTGAAGGTGTCGCAACCCAACCTTAACCTAGAACTCACGGTGACCGCCTCGAAGACTCCGCGGCCCTTCGGGCCCGCGTCTCCCTACGGCTTCCGAGCTAAAAAGCCCGGATCAGAAAGATCCCTCATACACCACTCCCGGGGACGTCAGCCGCTGCGGCGCTCATATGGCCACCGTCGCCTGGCGGGCAAACAGCCGGAGCATGTCTCGTTCCGATGTTTCTGCTACCGCTAGCACGGCGAGCTGATCGGCCGGAAGGTGTTGCTCGATGACTTCCTCCACCAGCCCCCGAAGGATATCCGGTCGAATCGCGTCCAACTCAACGCTATCACCGTTAAACAGTTTTGACCGGCTGTCGGATTTCTTCGTCGGTCGCGTCGGCAGGTTCCATTTGGCGATTTGCTCGGGCAGAACTGCAATCCGCTCGAAATGAAGGTCTGCGTCGGGTGCAAATTCCTTCAATGCCTCGCCAATTTTCTCCGCGGCACACACACCACTGGGATCGTGATCGCCGAGGTGATAGACGTAAGCCGGCTTGTCGAGAGATGCTATGTATTCGCCGCAGGATTGCAGGAACGTCAGCGAAGGAAATCCGCGAGCGACCATGAGGGGCACGTCGTACTTGGCGGTCACCGGGTAGATGACACCGGCCAAAGCATCCTTCTCGATCCATATCTCGACGTAGGCGTCGATGTCTGACCACACAGCCCTACGGTATAGGCGCGCTGTCTGCTCCAGCGCATCCTGCAGGCTGTCGTAGGTATCGGGCTTGCGCTGCCAGCGGGTGTTGTCCGTGATGTAGTTGTAAGGCAACTTCTCGGCCCGACGCAATTCAACTAGCGCGCGTTGCACCTTGTCGTATCCGGGGTCCGTCTTCTCTACCACGCCGCGAACAGTGGCTTGGTAATACGCACCGCGTACAGAGCAAGGCTTGATTTCAGCGACGATGCGTGACAGTGCTTCGTAGCGAGCCGCCATTTGAGTCTGAGTCGCGCGACCATTTGTGCGGCATGCCGCGTAAAGTTTGTCGTCGTCGAGAAAAGCCTCCGGGCGGCAGATAGGGCAAAATACGGCGCGCTCTCCCCAGTCGGCGCACGTGCACTTCCGACTCATTCAGCGCCGCCTCGGCTTCCCTGGCTCTTCGCCAGAAATCTCTCGATTTCTGCCCTGACCTCTGGATATTCGAAGAATGTCAGGAGTTGCTCATCAGTGATTGACGGATCGATGTCGCAGAGTTCGCGAGCCAAGGCGCAGCGCCTTTCGCTTGCGATAGTTCCGGAATTCCACGACTGTGCTGCCGGTGGTGGCTTGCTCGGGTGCTTTCACGCGCGCACCGCCTTTGCCTCGGGAGCGCGCTTCCGGTTGGCCGCAACCTCAAAGTCAGGAACGGCCGTCGCGCGAGATTCGAGCCATTTGGTATAGCGGGCGCCGAGAACAATCAGTTCGCGACCGACGCGCGAGAGCGCGCCGGCAGCCATCAATTCAGTCTTGTGAGCACGCACCATGTAGCGCGCGCGGCCGGTCGTATGCGGGTAGACGGCCTGGGGCCAGTGCTCGAGGTCCCAGCTATGCGGGGCCGGCTCTGCGGCAGTTCGGGTGGTGGACATTTGCGCCTCCGTAATCGAGGCGCATATATATATTCACATGTGTGCGCGGTCGGAAGCCCAAATAGGACCCATTTTACAAAGCCGACTTTGGGGAGAGGTCGTCTCCGGTGTCCGATCCTGATCTGAAAGCAGCGTCGATGGCTGGCCCCAATATGTTGTCGGGCTTCATCGGAAGTGACAGGCCTATCTGGGCCAATACAACATCCATCATCTGGCGAAAGGGGCCCTCTGACCACTTGGCAGGCTTCTGGCCGACTGCCTTCTCGTACTCGATCGCGCACAGCAGGGCGATAGAGCGCAGATGATCTGTTTGATCCTTCCCGCCTTTGTTGGGGGTCAATCCTTCGTCGATCGCCTGCAGCAGATTGCGGAATCGCAGGAGCTGCAGCGAAAAGTCACCAAGGGGTGCTTCACCACTTGGACCGGTCAATAAGCTAGCCAATACCAACCGCGGTAACAAAATCTCGCGATCGATTTTCCCGAGCGCCGATTGCAACTCATCCGCCAAATTCCGCATCTCACAAAGCTCCGCTCGCGCACGATCTCGCTTGCCGCGATCAAGGAGCGGCTGCGCTTCAGGCGAAAACCTCGTAATAATGCCGTTTACAGCATCGAACATTGACGCCAACTCGGGAGCGGGTTTTCCCAGGATAGCCGCGATTTCGTCCCGCCTCTCGGGACTCAACTTCTTCTCAGGTGCGGCGCCGAATTGAAACATCACGAACCCCGAAGCTTCTCATCGAGCTTCGTGTGTCCCGTGACCGGCGCGCCCTCCACCAGATGCGCATAACGCTTCGTCGCGGACGGAGACTTATGACCTAACACGCTGCCGATCTCCAGCAACGTTGCGCCGTTCTGCGCCAGCAGCGACGCGCACGAATGCCGCAAATCATGCCATCGAAAATTCTTCAACTTCGCATTAGCGCGGATGATCTTCCACCGATAGCTGACCCAGTCCTTTGAGACCGGATTGCCCTCCTCGTCAATGAAGACGTGCCGACCAACAATCGGTAGCGATTTGAGCTTTTTGAGGGCATTTACAGCCGATTCAGGCAGATGTCCGCCGCGGGACTCGGTATTCTTCGAGAGCAACACCTTGATGCGTTTGCGCTCGAAGTCGATATCCGACCATTTGAAGCGACGCAATTCGCTCATGCGAACGCCGGTCGCAATCGACACCAGAATCGCCGCGTGCATCGCAAGCGAGTAGTCCGACGCGGCCTTCATGAGGTCGGCCAGCTCCTCATCCGACAGGTAGCGAACGACCTCCTTCGGTTCGCGAAGCATGACCTTCGGCGGCCAGACGTTTTTGGCAGGAATGATTTCTGCGCCGCGGGCCCAATTCCAACACGATCGCAGCGCAGACAAATATCTATTGACGGTTCCGTTCTCACGTCCGACCAACAGCTTCGCCCGGCCCTCACGCAGGGTGATAGCGCCCAGCCGGGAGACCCGTGTGCTGCCGTACTCGTTTACCCACCAGGCGAGATAGTCCCGGAGGTTCGACTGATACGCGGCGCTGAGGGCCGCGAACGACGGGTCTGCCAGATACTGGTCGATCAACTTCGCCAGCGTCAGTTGAGGGAGGTCAACGGGGACAGCGGCCTTTTGCCGATGATCCCGCAGCTCCCGGGCGTGCTCGTCGGCCCATTCCTTCGCCTCGTCCTTCGAGCCGAACGATCGCGATACTGGCTTGAATGGTCGCACCCGGACCCAGGCCATCCACGAAACCGAGCCATCGCGGTTCTTGCGCTTCTGGATTGTTGGCATCGCTCACACACCCCACACGGTCGCTTGACGATTGCACGCACAAGCGCATATAAGAGCCGTGTTTGAGACGAAGTGCAACTTGGCGTGCAACTTGGAGACGTCAAGCTGCTGAGATAGGTGGCGTAACTAGTTGATTTATTGGCGGAAGGGGTGGGATTCGAACCCACGGTCCCCGTGAAGGGACGCCAGTTTTCAAGACTGGAGCAATCAACCGCTCTGCCACCCTTCCGTCAGGGCGCGCATGCTACCAAAAATGGGCCCCCGGGGCGCCCTCTGCGGCCGTAGCCCCAGGGAGGAAGGCAAGGGACTGAAGCGCTCAGGCCGCCTGGCCGCGGGTCATGGCCCAGTCCAGGCCTCGGCTGACCCAGCCACCGCCCAGGCTGGCACCGGTGACGCTGTCCAGGCGGTAGGGGGTCCCATCCAGGATGGACCGGGCGGCCCGCATGCCGCTGCGGATGGCCGGGCCGATGCCCTCGGCCATGTCGCGCGTAGCGAGACCAGCCGCGTCCCCAGTGATGAAGGCGTTCTCACGGCGGACGACGTCTACCTTGCCGCGCAGGAAGTAGCTGTAGCCGGTGGGGTCATACCGGGCGCCGGGCGCCAACGTGCGATCCAACATGGAAACGAACCGACTCCAGTGGTGCTTGATGTCATCGCCGCTGGCTTTCATGCGTTCCGCCATCCCGCCGATTCCGATGTTGAGCCAGCCGTTCTGCTTCGGCACGTACCACGAATACCCCGGAAGGCCCTTCTCGAAAAACCACAAGTGGCAGGTAGGGTCTTTCCAGTCGTACTCGATCTCATGCTCGAGAGTGACCGTCTGCAGCTCCGTCACACGAGGATTCAACTCGCGGAAGAACTTTCGATACACCGGGCACCGGGTACCGCCCGCGCCGATGAGGTAGCGGGCGCGGAACTGATCGTCGATGACATAGCCGTCTGTCTCGGCGCGGATGTCACGAACGGTGTGCTGTACGACGGGCGCACCCGATCTTTGCAGGAGCCAGGAATCGAACTCGAAACGCCGGATCGAGTGCTGCACGCTGGCCACCTTGAACCCGAGCCCCTTCACATGGATGTGCAGGCGCTCGAACGTCAGGAAGCGGTGCGGATAGGCCTTTGGATCGAGCTCGAGATCATGGAGCACTTCAGGCGTGATCCACCCGGCGCACAGCTTCAGTCGCGGGAAGGTCTCCTTGTCGAGCACCAACACGTCGACACCGCGTTGTACGAGCTCGCGGGCGGCAGCGGACCCGGCTGGCCCGCCACCCACTATCAGCACTTCACACGTTCGCACGGCCCGGAATCAGCGAGCGTATATGTAGTCGCGAGTCCACGGCACGTCGTTGCTGCGGCCCGGCGCAAACAACACCTGGAACAACTGCAACGTGCCCGTCGTGAACGCGGCGATGGATCCGGCGAGATACAACCGCCACATGCGGACGAACTTCTCGTCGAACATGTCCGCGACCTTGTCGCTCGCACCTTCGTACAGTTCCATCCAATGACGCAGCGTGCGCGCGTAATGCAGGCGGATGTTTTCGACATCGAGGACCGACAGATTCCACGGCTCGAAAATCTGCGCGAATTCGCTGAGTGACGGCGGACATGCGCCGGGGAAGATGCGTTTTTCGATCCAGGGGTGCATGTGGGCCGGAAAGTTGCGCCCGATAGAGTGAATCAGGCCCCGTCCCACGTTGCCCAGACACTTCGAGATGACACCACCCAAGGCCGGGTAGTTGTCGACTCCCACGTGCTCGAGCATTCCGACCGACACGAACGCATCGTACTTGCCGGTAATGTTCCGATAGTCGTCCAGGACGAATTCCACCGACGATCCGAGCCCTTCGCGCTGAGCCCGTTCACGCGCGAACGCAACCTGCTCTTTCGAGATGTTGAATGCGCGCACCTTGACGCCGTAGTGCTGCGCCATGTGGATCGCCAAACTTCCCCATCCGCAACCGGCTTCGACGACGCTTTCGCCCGGCCGCAGGCGCATCTTGCGGCAGACGTGGTTCATCTTCGCAACCTGCGCTTCATCCAGCGATGCAGTGGGTGTTGGATAGTAGGCGCACGTGTACGCCATCGTCTTACCCAGCCACAGCGAATAAAACTTGTTGCCGATGTCGTAGTGATGATGAATGTTGTCCTGCGAGCCGGCCAGCGTATTCACGCGCCTGCGGCTGCGGCGGATCACTTCGACTCCCCGACGAATCACCGAGAAACGACGGTTGCCGTTCGGGTGGGCCTCGTACACTGCTTCGAGCACACGGACCAGATCCCCCTCGACCTTGATCCGGCCTTCGCTGTATGACTCTCCGAACGAGACTTGCGGGTCGATCAGCAATCCGTAAAAGGCTGCGCGGTCGCCGATGAGGATTTTGGCGACCGGTTCGGCCGCGATGGCCGGACGGACGCTTTCGCCCGTCCAAAGGACGAACTCCAGAGCGGGATCACCCAGGTAGGAGATGAGACGCGACAAGAGTCCACCCTCAAAGGAGCGGCCGGTGCGCCCTTCCGCCGGCCGGGCGGCCGGGGCTGAGGGTGAGGCAGGAGCACCTCTCCCCGGGGAAGCGGTATCGGATTCCGAAGCTACACAGTCATCGACTGCATTCACCGTCGTTCTCCCTCCATCTGCGCAGGCATTGCCTGCTCACTGTCGGACCTGGGTTCGCCCTCGCGGGCTTTACCCGTGCAACGCATGCGTCGCACCCATCTGCGCAGGCAATGCCTGCTCACTGTCGGACCTGGGTCCGCCCTAAGCAGGCATTGCCTGCTAGACAAGCTGCTAATTTAGCAATGTACGGTCCCGCTGTAATCGTTCTGTAATTGGATTGACGCGGGTGCACACCTCGAATGTGCCCTAAAGCAGATGCCCCAATCAATGGAGGAGCCCTGTGTACCCTCGATTTAATGCCCTGGGGCGCGCAATTGCCGCCCTTGTGCTACTCATTGTCCCCTGGGAGCCTGCCACCGCCAACCCGCAGCGGTTGATTCTCATTTCCCTGGACGGCTACAGGGCGGACTACCTCGATCGCGGGTACTCGCCAGTGCTGGCGGCACTGGCAAGCGACGGCGTGCGCTCTAGGGGAATGCGTCCCGTCTTCCCTTCGGTAACCTATCCGAACCACTACACACTGGTAACGGGCCTCTACCCAGACCAGCACGGCGTAGTGAATAACACCGTGCGCGATTCAGTTCTCGGGACTTTCAGCCCGAGCAACCGCGCCGCGAATACCGATGGCCGCTGGTGGGATCAGGCGGAGCCGATTTGGGTGACGGCGCAGAAGGAAGGTCTACGTACGGCGTCCTTTTTCTATCCCGGAACTCAGGCGCAGATACGGGGTGTCCGGCCGTCCTACTGGGAGCTCTTCGATTCGAGTGTTCAGCCGCATGCCCGCGTGGACCAGGTTCTGGCATGGCTCGACCTGCCGGCCGATCAGCGACCATCCTTTGTTTCCTTGTATTTCGAACAGACCGACGTAGCCGGTCACGACTACGGGCCGGACTCAATGCAGGTCAATGCTGCCTTGCTGACTGTTGATGCCGCTCTTGGGCGACTCGTGGAGGGGCTTCGTCAACGTGGGATGTTCGACGATACGAACCTCATCGTCCTCTCGGACCATGGGATGAGCGCGACCTCCGCGGAGCGGGTCGTGCTGCTGGATCCTATTGTAAATGTGGAGCATATCGAGCTGGTCTCCGCTGTCGTGAACACCGGCATCAACCCCAAAGCGGGATACGAAGCCGAAGTGGACAGGGCCCTCCTGGCGCCGCACGCCCACCTGCAATGCTGGAAGAAGCAAAATCTCCCGACGCGGTTTCACTATGGGCGCAACGCCCGCATACCGGCGATCGTTTGCCTGCCCGAGATTGGTTGGATGGTGAGCACGGCTGCCATGGCGGCCAGGCAAGGTCACGTACCCTTGGGCGAGCACGGCTATGACAATGACGACCCGCGCATGCGAGCGTTGTTCGTGGCCCATGGCCCGGCATTCAAACAGCACGCAAGGGTGCCGGTGTTCGACAACATCCATGTGTATGCGTTGCTGGCCAAGCTGCTGGGGCTGACGCCGCTGCGCAATGAGGGCAGCTTGGCGATGACCGCGGGGATGCTGCGGGCTGGGAATGGTAGCGATAGCATGGGGAAATGACGATCTCTCATGGCCGCGCCCGAGAAGCCGCCCTCGCCTTGCTTGCGATGCTGGTCCTTACGGTGGTCCAAGCTCACGCGGAGGACGGCTATGACCTCTGGCTTCGGTATCGCCCGATCCCTGACCCTTCGCTGCGCGCCCACTACAAGCACACCGCAAGCGAAGTTGTCATCGCTGGGAGCAACCCAGGTGACGAGCAGGCATCACCGGACGGGGTCGGACGGTCGACATTGGCCGTGGCTCGAGCAGAGCTCATCCGCGGCCTTTCGGGCCTGTTGGACACGGCGGAGCCGCTGAGAGGCGAGCCAAGCCAGGACGGCAGCGTCGTCATCGGCACGCCCGAGTCATCGCCCCTGATCGCCAAACTCAACTTGCCGCTGGCAAAGGTGGGTGCCGAGGGTTACCTGATCCGCAGCGCCAGCTACGAAGGCCACCCCATTACAGTGGTGGCCGCCAACAGCAACGTAGGCGTCCTGTATGGCACATTTCACTTTCTGCGGCTGATCCAAACCCAACAACCCATAGACACGCTGGACGTAACCGAAACGCCCCGCATCCAGCACCGCATGTTGGACCACTGGGACAATCTCGACCGCTCCGTCGAGCGCGGCTACGCGGGACAGTCGATCTGGGACTGGCAGAAGCTGCCGGACTATCTCGACCCTCGCTATACAGATTACGCCAGGGCGTGCGCTTCGCTGGGGATCAACGGCACAACGCCGACCAACGTCAACGCCAGTCCCATCGGTCTCACGAAACCTTACCTTCGTAAGTACGCCGCGCTGGCCAAGGTCCTGAGGCCATATGGTGTGCGAGTGTATCTCACAGCGCGATTTAGCGCGCCCATCGAGATCGGCGGCCTGAAAACGGCGGATCCCCTCGACCCGGAGGTTCGTGCCTGGTGGAAGGCCAAGACCGCCGAAATCTACACCCTGATCCCGGATTTCGGCGGCTTCCTCGTCAAGGCCAACTCCGAGGGCCAGCCCGGCCCGCAGGATTACCATCGCACGCACGCCGATGGCGCCAACATGTTGGCGGATGTGTTGGCCCCGCATGGCGGCATCGTCATGTGGCGGGCGTTTGTGTACTCACAGGCCGAGCCACAGGATCGAGCCAAACAGGCGTATTCGGAATTCGTGCCCCTGGACGGTCGATTCCGCAAGAATGTGATACTGCAGGTGAAAAACGGCCCCATCGATTTTCAGCCGCGCGAGCCGTTCAATCCGCTGTTCGGCGCGATGCCCCGCACGCAGCTCATGTTGGAAGTGCAGATCACCAAGGAATACCTCGGTTTCGCGACTCACCTGGTGTACCTGGGACCGCTGTTTGAAGAGGCTCTGCGATCCGACACCTATGCACGTGGCAAAGGCTCCACGGTCGCCAGAGTCATCGACGGCTCGCTCTTCGGCTACCCGGCGACCGGCATGGCGGGGGTGGCGAACATCGGCTCGGATCGTAATTGGAGCGGCTCGATATTCGACCAGGCTAACTGGTACGCGTTCGGACGGTTGGCGTGGGACCCGATGCTCTCCTCGCGCGACATCGCCAGCGAGTGGGTGAAAATGACTTTCACCAGCGATCCGGCGTTGTCGATCCTGTGCTGGCCATGATGATGGGATCGCGCGAGGCTGCCGTGAACTACATGACCCCATTGGGACTGCATCACCAGATGGCGCGGACCAGTCACTACGGACCGGGGCCCTGGGTCACCGGGGGGCCGCGGGCCGACTGGACATCGACCTATTTCAACCGAGCGGACGCGCAGGGCCTCGGATTCGAACGGACGGCCGCGGGCAGCGATGCGGTCGCACAGTATGCGAAGCCGGTGGCCGCCGAGCTCGCCGATCTGAAGCGCGTGCCGGATCAGTTCCTGCTCTGGTTCCACCACGTGCCGTGGGGTTACCGGATGCGCTCGGGTCGCACCCTGTGGGATGAGTTGGTGATGCACTACTCCACCGGCGTTCAAACGGTAGCGGACATGCGCCGAACCTGGGCCGGGTTGTCGGCCTACGTGGACGCGGAGCGGTACGAACAGGTCGGCGCGTTCCTGCAGATCCAGCAGCAGGAGGCGATCTGGTGGCGGGATGCCAGCATCGCCTACTTCCAGACGTTCTCGAAGCGGCCGCTCCCCGACCACGAGGCACCGCCCGGGCACGATCTCGATTACTACGAATCGCTGTGCTTCCCCTACGCCCCAGGCGGAGCACCGCGACCGAAGGCGACGTGCGAGTGAGCTGACTCCCCCTGGGTGACTTTCCGCGTCAGGGGGTCGCGAGTCCCCGGCCAGCCAGTTATGATAGCGCTACCAATTTCGCGCTGGCGCGATCGTTTTACTGAGCCGCGCCGCGGATTTGACACACAGCAGGGGGAGCTCATGACGATCAGGCAACGTGCCGGTTTGATTGCAGGTGTGGCGGCGCTGTTATCCGTAACGGCGCAGGCCGGCCCGGCGCCGCTCTACCGGGATGCTACAGCGCCGGTCGATCAACGGGTCGATGACCTGCTGGGTCGAATGACTCTGAATGAGAAGATCGTACAGCTCACGACTGTGTGGACCCGCAAGCAGGAGATCTTCACCGCGGATAACGGCTTCGATGCCGCGAAGGCCCACAAGGTATTCCCGGACGGCATCGGTCACATGGCTCGGCCCAGTGACCTGCGCGGCACGGGCGATCCATTCGAGACCCCCTATCGCGACGCGAAACAGACAGTGGCGCTCGTGAATTCGATCCAGCACTACGCCGTGAAAGAAACGCGGCTGGGAATTCCCGTGCTGTTCCACGAAGAGGGACTGCATGGTTACGCTGCCCGCGATGCCACCAGTTTTCCCCAGGCGATCGCGCTTGCAAGCTCCTGGGATCCGGAGCTGTTGACCCGCGTTTTCACGGTTGCCGCACGCGAAATGCGGGCACGCGGCGTGCAGATGGTTCTGGCGCCGGTGGTGGATGTTGCACGCGATCCGCGCTGGGGCCGCATCGAAGAGACGTACGGAGAAGACCCCTATCTCGTCGGGCAACTTGGCATTGCCGCTGTTCGCGGCTTTCAGGGCGATACCCTGCCGCTCGCTCCTGGGAAGGTATTCGCGACGCTCAAACACATGACGGGCCATGGCCAGCCGGAGGGGGGAACCAACGTCGGTCCCGCCAGTATCTCCGAGCGGACCCTGCGTGAGGTGTTTTTTCCCCCATTCGCGGCCACCATCCGCTCAGCGCACGCGCTGAACGTGATGCCCTCATACAACGAGATCGACGGAATTCCCTCACACGCGAATCACTGGCTGCTCCAGGATATCCTGCGAGGTGAGATGGGCTTCGCCGGCGCTGTTGTCAGCGACTATGAAGGCATCGAGCAGCTCGTGACGCTGCATCACGTGGAACCTGACTTACTGCACGCGGCCGCCAGGGCCCTGCATGCCGGCGTGGATTCCGACCTGCCGGACGGCGCCGCCTACGCAAAGTTACCGGAGGCGCTGTCCAAGGGACTCGTCACCCAGGAGCAGATCGACACCGCGGTCCGCCGCATGTTGAAGGAAAAGTTCCTGGCGGGGCTGTTTGAAAACCCCTACGCCGATGCCAAGGCCGCGCAGGCCGTTACCAACAATGCCGATGCTCGTGCGCTCGCGGTGCAGGCGGCCAGGGAAACGACCGTTTTGTTGAAGAACGACGGCACCCTCCCTTTGCAGAATGTCAAAACCCTTGCAGTGATCGGTCCAAACGCGGCGCGAGTGGATCTCGGGGGCTATTCGAACGTACCCAACCATACAGTCAGCCTGCTCGAGGGCATCAAAGCCAAGGCCGGCAGCCGGGTCGAGGTCCGCAGCGCGGAGGGCGTGCGGATCACCGACAAGGGTGACTGGTACTCGGATGAAGTGCGGCTCGCCGATCGCGCCGCCAACCTTGCCCGGATCAAGGAAGCGGTCGAGGTCGCCAAGGGCGCCGATGAGATCGTCCTGGCGATCGGCAGCAGTAGCGCGGTCAGCCGCGAAGGCTGGGATAAGGGCACGCACCTGGGTGATCGCGCCGACCTCGGCCTGATTGCGCAACAGAATGAGCTGGCGCAGGCGATTTTTGCGCTCGGCAAACCCGTTGTGGTCGTGTTGATCAACGGCGCTCCGCTGTCGATCCCGGAGATCGCCGGCAAGGCCAACGCGCTGCTGGAGGCCTGGTATCCCGGCCAGGAAGGCGGCACCGCGCTGGCGCAGATCCTGTTCGGCGATGCCAACCCCGGCGGCAAGCTGCCCCTCACGATCGCCCGGTCGCTGAGTCAACTTCCCCTCTACTACAACCAGAAGCCCACCGCCCACCGCGGCTATCTGTTTGATACCACGGAGCCCCTCTTCCCCTTCGGGTTCGGCCTCTCCTACACCACCTTCGATATCGGGGCGCCCCGATTGTCGGCGACGCAAATCAAAGCAGGCGACTCCGTGACGGTCTCGGTGGACGTCAAGAACACGGGGAAGCTCGCGGGCGATGAAGTCGTGCAGCTCTACCTGCACGATGTCGTGAGCTCAGTGACACGCCCCATCAAGGAATTGAAGGGATTCCGGCGCGTGACGCTCGCTCCGGGCGAGTCGCGGACGATCCAGTTTACGCTCGACCGCGAGGCCTTCTCACTGTGGAATCAGGAGATGAAGCGCATCGTCGAGCCGGGTGCCTTCGAGATCATGGTGGGCCCCAACTCCGTGGATCTGAAAACGACCACGCTCGAGATCACCTAGGAGTGAGCTTCGCGATCCCGCCCATGTAGGGAACCAACGCCTGCGGCACGTTCACCGAGCCGTCGGCGTTCTGATAGTTCTCCAGGACGGCCACCAGAGCGCGCCCCACCGCCACGCCCGATCCGTTCAGTGTATGAACGGGCTCGGGCTTCTTGGTGTCCGGATTGCGCCAGCGCGCTTCCATGCGCCGCGCCTGGAAGGCCTCGACGTTGCTGCACGAAGAGATTTCCCGATACGTGTTCTGCGAGGGCAGCCAGGCCTCCAGATCGTAGGTCTTGCTGCTGTTCTTACCCATATCGCCGGCGCTGAGCGCCACCGTCCGGAAAGGAATCTCCAGACGCTTCAGTACATTTTCAGCGTTCGCGGTCAGCTCTTCCAACGCCGCGTAGGAATCCGCCGGACGCACGATGTGCACCAGCTCGACCTTGTCGAACTGGTGATTGCGGATCATGCCGCGGGTGTCACGACCCGCGGCGCCCGCTTCGGACCGGAATGAGGGTGTATGCGCGACATACTTCAGGGGCAGATCCTCGGCCGCGATGATCTGATCGCGCACGAGGTTGGTCACGGGAACTTCCGCGGTGGGAATGAGATAGAAGTTCTGCTCACCCTTCACCGCGAACAGATCTTCCGCGAACTTCGGCAGCTGTCCGGTGCCGTACAGTGCCTGGGGCTGCACGAGATACGGTACATACACTTCGGTATAGCCGTGCTCCGTGGTATGCAGATCCAACATGAACTGCGCCAAGGCCCGATGCAACCGCGCCACCTGGGACTTCATCACCGTGAAGCGCGCGCCCGAGATCCGCACCGCGGCCTCGAAATCGAGCCCGCCCAGCTTCTCGCCGATGGCGACGTGATCTCGCACCTCGAAATCGTAATGGCGCGGCTGGCCCCAACGGCGCACTTCGACGTTGGCCTGCTCATCAGCGCCATCCGGAACCGACTCGTGGAGCCAGTTGGGGAGGCCCAACTGCCATGCGGTCTGCTCCTCCTGGACCGCGGTCAAAGCTTGCTCGGCGCTCGCCAACTCAGCGGTCAACGCCTCCGCGCGGGCCATCAGCTCCGAGGCGTCGGTGCCCTTGCCCTTGGCCATCCCGACCGCCTTGGCGTTCGCGTTGCGCTCGGAACGCAGTCGATCCACCTCGATCTGCAACGGCTTGCGCTTCTCTTCGAGCGCCTTCCAGGCTTCCACATCGAGGGTGAGACCGCGGCGCGCCATGTTGCGGGCGACGGCTTCGGGGTCTGAGCGCAGCAGCTTTGGGTCAATCACGATTTCAATCCCATCAAGTAATTCGCGCGAGCGCGATACCGAGTACGGTTCCAACGAGGCAGGCCGCCACGCTGATCGCCACGTTGGCAGTGGCGCCGCCATAGTTGCCGTTCATGGCCATTGTGACCGTCTCCAATGAAAAACTGGAGAAGGTCGTAAATCCACCCATCACACCGGTGATCAGCAGCGCGCGCAGTTCATGCTTGGGGTCGGGCCGCGCCACCAGCAGCACATACAGGATGCCGATCAGAAAACACCCGAGGATATTCACCAGCACCGTGCCGAGAGGCCAACTCCAGCCGGTCGCGGTCTGGATGCGCGAGGCCATGAGGTAACGCGCGATGCTGCCGACGGCACCCCCGATCGCGACCAACAGAATCGTGTTCAAGCTCCACCCTCGTTCTTCTTGCGATTGCGTGCCAATGCCTCGCCGATTTTGATCTCGAGGCCGCGCGGCACCGGACGATAGTAGCGCCGATCAGGCATCTCATCCGGCAGATAGCGCTCGCCGGCGGCGAAGGCATCGGCTTCATCGTGAGCATACCGATAATCGCGGCCATGCCCGAGGTCTTTCATCAGTCGAGTAGGTGCGTTGCGCAAGCGCAGAGGCACATCGAGGGTGCCGTACTTCTCAACATCGGCCATCGCCTCGCCCATGGCCACGTACACGGCGTTGCTCTTGGGAACGCACGCCAGGTACACAACGGCGTTGGCAATCGCGAGTTCACCTTCCGGGCTGCCGAGCCGGTCGTACGCTTCCCACGCATCCAGCGTCATCGCAAACGCGCGGGGATCGGCCAGCCCGACATCCTCCATCGCCATTCGCACCACCCGGCGTGCGATGTACAGCGGATCGCAGCCACCATCCAGCATCCGGCAGAACCAATACAGGGCGCCGTCAGGATCACTGCCGCGAACGGCCTTGTGCAGGGCTGAAATCTGGTCATAGAACTGGTCACCGCCCTTGTCGAAACGCCGGCGCGTGCCACTGGCCACTTCTTCCGCGATCCGCACAGTGAGCTGGCGGTCGGACTCAACCAGGCTGGCGGCCAGCTCCAGCATGTTGAGTGAGCGCCGCCCGTCGCCATCGGCGGCGCGGGCAATGAGATCCAACGCGCCGGGGTCGGCAACAATGTGCTCCTTGCCCAGACCCCTTTCTTCGTCCGCGAGAGCCGTACGCAGCATTGCGGAAATATCATCGACGCTGAGCGATCTGAGCACGTAAACCCGGGCCCGGGACAACAAGGCGCTGACAACTTCGAAAGACGGATTCTCGGTCGTCGCTCCAACGAAGATCAGCGTGCCGTCCTCGAGATACGGCAGGAACGTGTCCTGTTGGCTCTTGTTGAAACGGTGTACCTCATCGAGAAACAGCAGCGTCGGTTGACCGCTCGTCTGCCGGGCAGCTCGGGCCGTCTCCACGGCGGCACGAATATCCTTTACACCCGCCATGACGGCGGACAAGGCGATGAAGTGGGCATCCGCCCGTTGCGCAATCAGGCGCGCGAGGGTGGTTTTTCCCGTGCCCGGGGGACCCCACAGGATCAGGGAGTGCAGTTTCCCGTCCTCAATGGCCGCCCGCAGGGCTTTGCCTGGACCCAACACCTGGGACTGGCCGACAAACTCATCCAACGAGCGCGGCCGCATCCGGTCGGCCAGCGGCCGCAGCGGCTCACGGCCGCGAGCGGCGTTCATTTCTGGGGCGTTCCAATCACATCCACACCGGCGGGCGGCGTAAAGCTCACTTCTTCGGGTGTCACCGTCCCATTGCGCTCGACATGATCGAACATCACCGTGGCGGTCTGCCCCAGCTTGTCCTCGAGGATCATGCGTTTCAGGTCCTTGCCGGCGAATCCCAGCAGGGCGCGCCGAAAATCGGCGTCCGTCCCATGCGGCTCGACCAGAACCCACTCCAACCCGTCGCGCCTGGGCGCGGCACTGATGTTGAAGTTCTTGCGCACATCCACCGTGCCGGACAGCAACATGGCCGGTGTTGCAGACAGCGCTGCATCCGCCGGCTTCACGGTCACCTGCTGCAGGTCGCGATCCAGGAACCACAGGTTGCGGCCATCCGCGACCATCAATTGGCCCGAATCGCTCCCGTTTGCCTGCGGATGAATCTCCCAGCTGAACTTGCCCGGGCGAGAAACAATCAGAGTGCCGGTCGAACGGTCGATTTCCTTGCCATGCGCATCCGCGAGCGTCTGTACGAAAGATGCGCGCAGCGTCTTCATGTCATCCAGATAGGAATCGAGTGGCGTAGCCGCGGCCGCCACCGTGGCGACGATCGCCAGGAGGAGTCTCAACATGGTCATCCTTCCGGCGGAGCCGGCACGAGCACTTCGCGAGATCCGTTGGATTGCAGCGGACCCACGAGGCCCGCCTGTTCCATCGCCTCCAGCAGGCGCGCCGCGCGGTTATAACCGATCTTCAACCGCCGCTGGACGTACGAGATGGACGGCTTCCGCTCGGTCGTAACGATCTTGACTGCATCGTCGTATAGAGCATCCGCTTCGGGATCGGCCGCCGCGCCCCCCTCACCCTCTTCCGGTGGCAATCCCGGAACCGGACCCCGCGGTCCCTCCAGAACCTCTTCGATGTAGTCCGGCGGTGCGGCTTTCTTCAACACCTCGACCACGCGATGCACTTCCGCATCGGACACGAACGCACCGTGACATCGGGTCGGCAACGAAGACCCCGACGGCAGATAGAGCATGTCGCCGTGGCCCAGCAGCGTCTCGGCGCCCATCTGATCCAGAATGGTCCGCGAATCGACCTTCGCGGAGACCTGGAAGGCGATGCGACACGGAATGTTCGCCTTGATCAGACCGGTGATGACATCCACCGACGGGCGTTGGGTCGCCAGCACGAGGTGAATTCCGGAGGCACGCGCCTTCTGCGCCAGGCGCGCGATCAGCTCTTCGACCTTCTTGCCGACGATCATCATCAGATCGGCCAACTCGTCGATGACCACCACAATGAACGGCAGCGGAGTCAGATTGGGAATGGTGCTCTGATCGAAGGTCGGATCGTTGGAGGCCTTGGCGATCATCACCGGATCGAGGATCGGCTTGCCCGACTCGTTCGCCTCCTTGACCCGCTTGTTGAAGCCGGCGAGATTGCGCACGCCGACCGCGGCCATGAGCTGGTAGCGGCGCTCCATTTCGGCCACCGACCAACGCAGCGCGTTGGCCGCCTGCTTCATGTCCGTCACCACGGGTGCCAGCAGGTGCGGGATGCCCTCGTACACCGAAAGCTCCAGCATCTTCGGATCGATCATGATCAGCCGGACCTGCTCCGCGGTCGCCTTGTAGAGCAGCGAGAGGATCATCGCGTTGATACCAACCTGTCTCTTATACACATCTAGATGTGTATAAGAGACAGGCTTCATGTCCGTCACCACGGGTGCCAGCAGGTGCGGGATGCCCTCGTACACCGAAAGCTCCAGCATCTTCGGATCGATCATGATCAGCCGGACCTGCTCCGCGGTCGCCTTGTAGAGCAGCGAGAGGATCATCGCGTTGATACCAACCGACTTACCCGAGCCGGTGGTGCCCGCGATCAACAGGTGCGGCATGCGTGCCAGGTCGGCAACCATCGGCTGCCCTCCGATGTCCTTGCCGAGGGCCAGCGCGAGCGGCGAGTGGGTTTCGTCGTAGGCCTTCGAACGCAGGATCTCGCCCAAGGTGACCATCTCGCGCTTTTCGTTCGCGATCTCGAGGCCCATGGTGTTCTTGCCTGGGATCACCTCGACCACACGCACGCTCAGCACGGACATCGAGCGGGCCAGATCCTTCTGAAGGGTCGTGATCTGACTGGCCTTCACACCCGGTGCGGGCCGCAGCTCGAAACGCGTGACCACGGGTCCCGGCTGCACCGCCACCACCTCGACCTCGATGCCGAAGTCCTTGAGCTTCATCTCGACCAGGCGAGACAACGCCTCCAGCGCCTCAGCGGAGTAGGCCGGCTCGTGCGGCGGGGGATCATCGAGCAGGCTGAGGGCCGGCAGCTCGTTGGCGCGCACCGGATCGAACAGGGGAACCTGCCGCTCCTTTTCCACGCGCTCGCTCTTTTCGACAATCGGTTGCGGGGCCTCGATGCGGGGAGGCGGCCGGGCGGCCGTCTTTTTCTGCTCGGTCTTGGCGGCTTCCTTGCGGGCTTGTTTGCGCTCTCGGCCCGCGGCCATGTCCTTCTTCGTGGAGGCCCGGGTTCTTAGCCAAGAGACACCCTCCCAAACGGCCCCACCTATGCGATCCATCACGGTGAACCACGAGACGTGGAACGCTACCGACAGGCCCGCCATCCAAGCCGCGATCAAAAGCAGCGTCGCACCGAGAAACCCGAGGCCGCCCTTCAGGGCGCCGCCAATGGAGCTGCCGACCGCACCGCCGGCTGTCTGCGGCATGTTGCCGGGCAGCCAGTGCAAGGACACCAGCGCGCAGCTCGCAACCAGAACGAGCACGAAGCCACCGATCCGCACCGCGGTATTGGCCCTGGAGGACTCGCTCCTGGCGCGCCGGAATAGGACCACGCACGCGGCGCCGAGGATCACCGGGAACAGGAACGCGGGCAGGCCGAATAGAAAGAAGAAGATATCGGCCAGCCAGGCACCCACCGGGCCGATGCGGTTGTGGATCTCCACCGAGTCCGTGGTCGAAGAGAAGCCGCGGTCGTTCTTGCTGTAGGTGGCCAGAGCCACGAACAGCACGAGCGCAACGACCCCCAGTGCAATAATCGCGCTTTCGCGCAAGCCCCGGGCGACGGCCTGAGAAAATCCTGAATTGCGCGCTTGCGCGGAAGATGACGCCAAACCCTTGAGTCCCCGTTATGAAAAAACCGCTCCGCAGCCATTATAGTGCCTGCGTGCTCCTCCATTGGAGCGCGGCAGGACCCTTGACACCCTTGGTACCATACGCGCCCAGGCGATACGAAACCTCAATCTCGGCTCGGCGCCCTGGCGCCGCCACAGGTACGGGTTCGCGCGCGGCGCGATCTTCCGTGGGAGTTGGGCGCAGCCCATGACAAGACACCATAAACTGATCATTATCGGCTCGGGTCCGGCTGGATACAGCGCGGCCGTCTACGCGGCGCGCGCGAACCGGTCCCCTTTGCTCATCACCGGCGTCGAACAAGGTGGCCAGCTCATGACCACAACGGAGGTCGATAATTGGCCAGGCGATGTCGAGGGCCTGCACGGTCCGGCCCTCATGGAGCGCATGCGACGCCACGCCGAACGATTTTCGACCCAGATCGTCAATGACCATGTGCAATCCGTCGATCTCTCCTCCCGGCCGTTCAAGCTCCGGGGAGATACCCACAGTTATACGTGCGACGCGCTGATCATTGCGACCGGCGCGGCAGCGAAGTACCTGGGCCTGCCCTCCGAGGAGAAATTCCGCGGGCGCGGGGTGTCGGCCTGCGCCACCTGCGATGGGTTCTTTTTCCGCGGTCAGTCCGTAGCTGTCACCGGCGGTGGCAACACCGCCGTGGAAGAGGCGCTGTATCTGTCGCACATCGCCAAGCACGTCACCCTGATTCACCGGCGGGACAAGCTGCGAGCCGAGAAAATCCTGCAGGACCGCCTGTTTCGCGAGGTCGAGGCCGGCAAGATGTCCGTGATCTGGAACCACACTGTCGATGAGGTGTTGGGCGACAACCAGGGCGTCAACGGCGTGCGCCTGAAGTCCGTCGATGGGCAAAAGCACCGCGATATCCACGTCACGGGACTGTTCATCGCCATCGGCCACTCTCCCAACACCGGCATTTTTACCGGTCAATTGGACATGCGCGACGGCTACATCAAGATCAAGAGCGGGCTGGACGGCGACGCCACGGCGACCAGTGTCCCAGGGGTTTTCGCGGCCGGCGATGTGGCGGACCACGTCTACAGACAGGCCATCACCTCAGCCGGGGCGGGTTGCATGGCGGCTCTGGATGCCGACCGGTATCTGGAGATGCTCGACCTGCGGCATGAATGATGATGGAGGATGATGAAGAGCGCCGTTCATAAGAGCATCGATGAGCTCAATGCGCGGGAGTGGAATGCGCTCGGCGGCTACCGCAACCCGTTTCTACGTCACGAATTCTTCGCTGCTCTCGAGCACACCGACTGCATAGGGAGCGACACCGGGTGGGATCCCTGTTACTTCACGTTGAAGGACGGCAAGGGACTGGCGGCCGCGGTACCGGCGTTCCGCAAGAGCCACTCCTATGGCGAGTTCGTGTTCGATTTCGCGTGGGCGCAGGCCTATTCGCGGCTCGGCAGCCGCTACTACCCGAAACTGACGGTGGCCGTGCCCTTCACTCCGGCGACCGGACCGCGCCTGCTGGTACGCGTGGATCTCGACCAACAGGCCGTGGCGAAGCAACTGCTGTCCGACATCGAATCCTACGCCACTAGCCATTCGATCTCGTCCGTGCATGCTCTCTTCCTCGATGAGGCCGCCCACGCTGCCTTCGAGGAGGCCGGTTGGTTGATCCGACGGGACTGCCAGTTTCACTGGACCAATCATGGCTATGGCAGTTTCGATGCCTATCTCGAGACCTTCACGGCCATGAAGCGCAAGAAAGCCAAGCGCGAGCGCCGCCGCGTTGCCGAAGCCGGCATCGTCTTCGAGACGCTCCTGGGTCCGCAGTTGGATGAGCACGCTCTCGATCACGTGTACGCATTCGTACGCGACACGTTCCTGCGGCATGGACACGAGCCCTACGTGAGCCGGGATTTCTTGGGTGAAGTGGCCCGCACGATGGGCGATGCCTTCATGGTGAAACTGGCCGTTCACCACGGCACCCCGGTCGCGGCAGCGCTCTTCTTCCGATCGCAGGACACCCTGTTTGGCCGCTACTGGGGTTGCTCCACCGATTACCACAGCCTGCACTTCGAGGCCTGCTATCACCAGGGCATCGAGTTCTGCATCGAGCAGGGGATCGCCAAGTTCGATCCCGGCGCGCAAGGCGATCACAAGGTCAGTCGAGGCTTTGAGCCGACCCTCACCTGGTCCGCGCACTACATCGCCAACCGGCGCTTTCGCGCGGCGATCGAGGACTACCTGGTGCGTGAAGGCGCGGCTGTCGATGCGTATGCCGAGGAAGTGCAGAGCCACGTGCCGTTCAAACAAACTCCGCCGGGCGATGAGGATTGCGCGTGAAATCGATCACGTGGCTCTCGCCGCAGGATGCGCCCGACTGTTTCCCGCCTCCGGATCAGGCGCTGGAGGAGCCGCCGGGCCTGCTTGCCGCCGGCGGCGACTTGTCGCCCGCGCGTTTGTTGGCTGCCTACGAACGTGGCATTTTTCCCTGGTATTCACCGGGCCAGCCGGTTTTGTGGTGGTCGCCCGATCCGCGCGCTGTGCTGTTTCCCGAGGAGTTCCGCTGCACCCGCAGTCTCGGCAAGACGCTGCGAAACGGCGGTTTCACGGTTGAGTTGGATCGCGACTTCGCCGCCGCGATCGACTCTTGCGCGGCGCCCAGGGCGCACAGCCAGGGCACCTGGATCACCACGGAAATGCGCAATGCCTACATCCAGTTACATCGGCTCGGCTACGCCCACAGTGTCGAGGCGTACCGCAACGATGTGTTGGTCGGCGGTCTGTACGGAGTACGGCTCGGCAGCGTGTTTTTCGGCGAATCCATGTTCAGCAAGGAGCGCGACGCCTCCAAGGTGGCGCTCGCTCATCTCGTCGAACTGTGTAATCGCAATGGCATCGCGGTGATCGACTGCCAGATGCCCACCCGGCACCTCGAGAGCCTGGGCAGCCGCGCCATTGCCCGGTCCCAGTTTCAATCCCTGCTGCGCGAGCACATCGAAGTCGAACCCCGACCGCTGATCTATTAGCGCGGCATTGGCTGCGCGGGCGGCTATCCGCGCCCGAGCCACCGCCAAAATTGCATTGCCCTCCCCGTTTGTGCGTAAATTCGCGGCCCCTTTCGGGTCCCCAGCAAGGTTCTATGTCCAAAGAAGATGCATTGCAGATGGAAGGCGAGGTCGTCGAAACCCTGCCGAACACGACGTTCCGCGTGAAGCTCAAGAACGGTCACGTGGTGACCGCGCATATCTCAGGGAAGATGCGGAAGAACTATATCCGCATACTCACGGGCGATGCCGTAACCGTGGAAATGACCCCATACGATCTCACCAAGGGTCGGATCATTTATCGCGGGCGTTGAGCGCCCTGAAGTCGGCACCGAAGGCCCGACTCCCGCCCCCCGCCCAGGGGCCCGCACCCCGCCAGGGGCCCGCACCCCGCCAGGGGCCCGCATTCCGCCAGGGGCCCGCATTCCGCAGGGGCCCGCATTCCGCAGGGGCTCGCATTCCGCAGGGGCTCGCATTCCGCAGGGGCTCGCACCCCGCAGGGGCTACTAGCCCAACCGAATAGCGACTCGCCCGTACACGTTGAACGGGCGACTCTTTACGATGACTAGGCAGTGACTTCGGGCAGTGGGTTCGGGGTGCTTTCCAGCTTGAGCTGGGTGCCGTCCTCGCTGACGGACACCACCACGGAACCGCCTCCGACCAGCTTGCCGAACAGCAGCTCTTCGGCGAGCGGGCGTTTGATGTACTCCTGGATGAGTCGGGCCATCGGCCGTGCACCCATCTTCGGGTCGTAGCCCTTCTCCGCCACCCAACGGCGAGCCGCATCGTCGAGTGTGAGGGTCACACCCTTGGCTTCCAGTTGGGATTCCACTTCCACGATCAGCTTGTCCACCACCCTCTCGATGGTGATCGGATCGAGCGCCGCGAACTGGATGACCGCATCCAGGCGGTTGCGGAATTCAGGGGTGAAGATCCGCTTGATCGCTTCCATGCCATCGCTGGTGTTGTCCGCCTGCGTGAAGCCGATGGCAGGTCGGCTCATCTCCTGGGCACCGGCGTTCGTGGTCATGACGATGATGACGTGACGAAAGTCGGCTTTTCGGCCGTTATTGTCCGTCAAGGTGCCGTGATCCATGACCTGCAGCAGCAGGTTGAACACATCCGGGTGCGCCTTTTCGATCTCATCGAGCAGCAGCACGCAATGTGGATGCTTCGTGATGGCCTCCGTCAGCAAGCCACCCTGGTCGAATCCGACGTAACCCGGAGGAGCGCCGATCAAGCGCGACACCGTGTGCCGTTCCATGTACTCCGACATGTCGAAGCGCAGGAACTCCACGCCCATCGCGATTGCGAGCTGGCGCGTGACCTCCGTCTTGCCCACACCCGTGGGACCCGCGAACAGGAAGCTGCCCACGGGCTTGCGCTGATCGCCGAGTCCCGAGCGTGCCATCTTGATGGACGAGGCGAGTGACTCGATCGCCTTATCCTGGCCGAAAATGACGAGCTTCAAGTTGCGCTCGAGGTTTCTCAACACTTCGCGGTCGGACGTCGACACGCTCTTCGGCGGAATCCTCGCCATGCGAGCGACGATGTCCTCGATGTGGCGGACTTCGACGACCGGCTCTCGCTCGGCAATCGGTTTGAGGCGCTGGCGGGCACCCGCCTCGTCGACCACATCAATTGCCTTGTCCGGCAGATGGCGCTCGTTGATGTGACGGGCGGCCAGCTCGGCGGCCGCCTTCAAGGCATCGTTGGCATAGGTGATGCCGTGGTGCTCCTCGAAGCGAGGCTTGAGGCCCATGAGGATCTCAACAGTCTCGGCGACCGAGGGCTCGACGACATCGATCTTCTGGAAGCGCCGTGCCAGAGCATGGTCTTTTTCGAAGATGCCGCGGTATTCCTGATAGGTCGTGGACCCGATGCAGCGGATCTCGCCGTTCGTGAGCACCGGCTTGATCAGGTTGGAGGCATCCATGACGCCGCCCGAGGCCGCTCCGGCGCCAATGACAGTATGGATCTCGTCAATGAAGAGGATGGCGCCGGGCTGTTTCTTCAGCTCGGTGATGACCCCCTTCAGGCGCTTTTCGAAATCGCCGCGATACTTCGTTCCGGCAATGAGGGCGCCCATGTCGAGGGCGTAGATGGTGCAGTCGGCCAGCACTTCGGGGACCTTGCCCTCGACAATCAACCGCGCCAGTCCTTCCGCGATGGCCGTCTTACCGACGCCGGCTTCACCGACATACAGGGGATTATTCTTGCGCCGGCGGCAGAGGATCTCGATGGTGCGTTCCACCTCGAGCTTGCGACCGATCAACGGATCGATGCGGCCTTCCTGCGCCATGCGATTCAGGTTGCTGGTGTATTTCTCGAGCGCACTGCCGCCCTCCGGATCGCGCTCGCCATCCGACTGGGAGTCTTCTTTATCCGTAGTCTTCTCCTCGGCGATTTTCGACAGGCCGTGAGAGATGTAATTGACGACGTCGAGTCGTGTCACGTGCTGGCGGTTCAGCAGGAACACGGCATGGCTCTGCTTTTCGCTGAAGATCGCGACCAGCACGTTGGCAACGCCAACTTCCTTCTTGCCACTCGACTGTACGTGGAACACAGCCCGCTGCAACACGCGCTGGAAACCCAACGTCGGCTGCACTTCACGCTCCTCGCCTTCTTCCAGGCGCGGCGTGGACTGATCGATGTGTTCCTTGAGCTCCTGCTTCAGTTTGCCGAGGTCCGCACCGCACGCGCGCAGAATCTCGCGCACTTTCGGCGTGTCCAGGATGGCAAGCAACAGATGCTCGACGGTCAGGTACTCGTGGCGTGCCTCACGTGCCTGGTGAAAGGCGTCGTTGAGACAATATTCAAGCTCGTTGGACAGCACTTTTGTCGAACCTCACGATGATCAATCAGGCTTCTTCCAATGTGCACATCAGCGGATGCTGGTGATCGCGCGCGTAAGTGGTCACTTGAGCCACCTTAGTTTCTGCAATCTCGTAGGTAAAGACCCCGCAGACGCCCTTTCCCTTGGTATGGACCTCGAGCATGATGCGCGTGGCCGCGGGACGGTTCAGGCTGAAGAACTTCTCCAGCACATCCACCACAAACTCCATGGGGGTGTAGTCGTCGTTCAGCAAGACGACCTGATAGAGCGGCGGCTGTTTGACTTGCGGCCGCGACTCTTCGACGACTACGCCGTTGTCGGGACGTGCGGGGATCGGATCGGGCATTACGTCTTTATATGGGTCGCCAAACGGCAACACAAGCCTGTCATGATGGGTACTGGTTTGCTCAACAGAAACAATTGCTTGAGAGCGTGCTCAACAGCCCCGTATGATTGCCGAGGCGATGCCCCCAAGGCTGCATCGCGGCGCCGATGTTTGCAACCGTCCACACGGACAGGTGTGAACCGCGGACTCACTGATGGCCCCGCTTGGGCCCAATAGGACTCGTCCAGCTCATGAATGCCGCTTCCTGGCTAGAAGGACTGCCGCCGCCCGATAAATGGCGCACGCTCGCCCTCGCGTACGGGCCGCGGATCGCCACCTGGGTGCTGGCGTTCGCGCTCGCGGTGCAGGCGGCTGTCATCGTGACGAACCTGGCCGGCTCCAGTCATCCGCCAAAAGTAGCAGCCCCGCCCATCGCCGCCGCGCCGCAAGGCGAGACCGTGGACGTTGCGGCGATTACGAGCGCTCATCTTTTTGGAGAAGTCCCCGTGGAGAGCCGCCCCCAGGGGGACGCTTCAACCGCGCAACAGACCAGTCTGCCGCTGGTGCTGGTTGGAATCATCGCGGCCGACGATCCGAAGGACGGGCTCGCGATCCTGGGTGAGAACGCGGCCGGCGCGAAAGTGTATGCCGTGGGAGACAACGTGCCCGGCGGCGCGAAGTTGCATCAGGTGCTGACGGATAAAGTGATCCTCGACCGCAACGGTGTGCTGGAATCATTGATGCTGCCGCGCGCCCTGCAGCCGGGCGGCGCGCCGCCTTCGACCGCCGCATTGCAAACAGAAGCACCGATAATGGATCGGATGAGGAAACTCATTACCAACGATCCGGGTCTGATGGCGGACATCATGCGGCCGCAACCGGTGTTCGCCGCGGGCAAGCAGAAGGGCTACCGCGTGTATCCGGGGCGCAATCGCCAGGCGTTTCAACGGCTGGGATTGCGGCCAGGCGACCTCGTGACGGCGATCAATGGAACCCCGTTGGATGACCCGGCCCGCGGACAGGAAATCTTTGGCACTTTGGCTGCCTCCAGTGAGGCTCACATCACAGTCACGCGCGCCGGGCAGCAGCAGGATCTGACATTGAACATAGCGCAGGTCGCACAGGAAGCCGAAGCCATGGCCGGTGCCCAGGGCGCATCTTCGGATCAGGCGCAACCACCGCCGCCGGTGGATCAACCTGATCTATCGCAGTAGTGCCGGTCAGCCGGCTTGCAGGGGAATTTTCAGTGAATTGTTTCCGTTTCTTTTGGGCTGCCGTGCTGGTCGCGACCATGTCCGCCGCCTCCGCGCAGCAGTCCGGCCGCATCACGCCGAATTTCAAGGATGCGGATATCACGCAGATCACGGAAGCGGTGGCCGCCGCGACCGGCAAGAATTTCATCGTGGACCCGCGCGTGCGCGCGCAGGTGACGATGATTTCCTCGACGCCCATGTCCCCCGCTGCCTTCTATGAGGCCTATCTCGCCATTCTGCAGGTGCATGGCTTCATTGCCGTCCCCGCCGGCGACATCATCAAGATTCTGCCGGACGCCAATGCCCGACAGATCCCGTCCGTGGACCTGCCCGATCACGTCAGCTCGACCTCGGATGAGATCGTCACCCAGGTCATCGATGTCAAGAATGTGAGCGCGGCACAGCTCGTGCCGATCCTGCGTCCCCTGATCCCGCAGTACGGCCAGCTCGCCGCCTACCCTGCCTCCAACATCCTGATCATCTCGGATCGCGCCAACAACGTGAACCGCATCATGCGCATCATCCGGCGCATCGACCAGGTCGGCGACCAGGACGTCGAAGTGATCCCGCTGCAGAATGCCTCCTCGGCGGAGATCGTGCGCGTGATCAACTCGCTGTACCAGGGCCAACAGGCGGCCGAAGGCGGCACGCCGGTCAAGGTAGTGGCGGACGATCGTTCCAACAGTGTGTTGATCGGTGGCGATCAGAACCAGCGCCTGCGAGTGCGCGCCCTGATTGCGCATCTGGATACACCGCTCGAGTCCGGTGGTGATACCCAGGTGCGTTACCTGCGCTATGCGGATGCCGAGAAGATCGCGCCGAAGCTGAAGGAGCAGATCACTGGGATTGCCCAGGCTTCGCAGACCGGCGGCGCCGGCGGTGCCGCCGCGGCCTCGCCGGTGGCGCAGGCTGAAAAGAGCGCCATGGTCTGGGCGGACCCGCAGAACAATGCGCTGGTCATCACCGCGCCGCCCAAAATCATGCGCGCCGTCATGGGCATCATCGACAAGCTCGACATCCGGCGGCCGCAGGTGTTGGTGGAAGCTCTCATTGTGGAGGTCAACGCCACCAAGAGCGCCGAGCTCGGTGTCAACTGGGCGGAGTTCACGAGGGGCAACGGCACGGTGCCCGCCGCATCGTTCGTGAACCCGGTGGGCGGCTCATCGATCGTCGATCTTGCGGGCAATGTCGCCGCGATCGCCAATGGCACCAGCGGTACCAGCAGCGGCACCACGACCAGCCCTACTTTGCCCACCGGAACGACCTTGGCCCTCGGACGCCTGGCCGCCGGCGGATTGAATTTCGCCGCGATGGTTCGGGCGATCCGCAACGACACGGACACCAACATCATCGCCACGCCGTCCATGATGACCCTGGAGAACCAGGAGGCGGAGATCAAGGTTGCCCAGGAGATACCCTTCATCACCGGTTCTTTCACGAACACCGGCTCCGGCAGCAGCGGTTCGGTGAACCCCTTTCAGACGGTACAGCGTGAGGAAGTGGGAACGATCCTCAAGGTCACCCCGCAGATCGCAGCCGAGGGCAACTCGGTCGTGATGAAGATCTCGATCGAAAGCTCGAGTGTGGGTGCCCGGGTATCCACCGTGGACATCTCGACCAACAAGCGCACAATCACCACCAATGTGTTGATTGAAGACGGCGGCGTCGTGGTCCTGGGGGGTCTCATTCAGAACGAGTCGGACAAGGGTGAATCGCGGGTTCCCTTCCTCGGCAATATTCCGGTGCTCGGGATGCTGTTCAAGACCCGCACCGGCGGCTCCACGAAGAACAACCTCATGATCTTCATCCGCCCAAAGATCCTGCGCGATCCGTTGCAGGCGGCGTATGAGACCGATTCGAAATATAACTACATGCGGGACAAGCAGACGCAGTACAACCACTACGAGTTGCTGCCTATGATTCCGAACGTCCAGAAGCCGTTGCTGCCGCCAGCGCCGCCGCCACCGGCCTTTGATCCGAAAGAGCGCGCGATGTCCTCGCCGGATGAGAAGGCACGCGCGGCTGCGAAAGAGCAGGATCAATACGATGCCGAAGCGCTGAAGAAAGCGCAGAAGCCGCGGGGACCGGGCGCGGCAGCACCGCTGCCGCAGCCGCCTGCGGGCACCCAGACTCCCGCGCCCAATACGCCGACCCATCCTGACGGAGAGCCCCCTTACGCAACGGAACCGCCCGGGGTGTTGATGCCGCAGCAGGCGTCACCGCCCGAGGGAGGCAAGCAGTGAATACTGCGGCTGTCGATACCGCTTCGCACACGGCACGGACAACGCCGGTCGACCGGCGACCCGCCTTCGCCTTCGCCAAACGCCATGGCGTGTTGGTCAGGCGTGTAGTTGAAGGCGTTGCCGAAACCGTGTGCCGCGAAAACGCCACCGCGACAGCCATCGCCGAAGTACGACGTTACATGCGTGTGCCGCTCACGATCACGCGCGTACCCGAGGCGGAATTCGACAACCTGCTGCGAATCGCCTACGAAGGCGGTTCCTATACCATGCAGGCCGTCGAGGGACTGGATGAGGCCACCGACCTCGCCCACCTCGCGCAGGACCTGCCTGAGAATGTCGATCTGCTGGACAGCGACGATGACGCGCCGATCATCCGGCTGATCAACGCCGTGCTGACGCAGGCGGTCCGCGAAAATGCCTCGGATATCCACATCGAGCCGTTCGAAAACCGGCTCGTCGTGCGCTTCCGCGTGGACGGCATCCTGCGCGAAGTGCTGCAGTCCAAGCGGGCGGTCGCGCCGCTGGTGGTGTCACGACTCAAGGTCATGTCGAAGCTCGACATCGCCGAGAAGCGCCTGCCCCAGGACGGGCGCATCAGCCTGAGAATCGCGGGCCGCGCCGTGGATATCCGCGTCTCGACCATCCCCTCGGGCCACGGCGAGCGCGTCGTGCTGCGTATCCTGGACAAGCAGGCCGGTCGCATCGACCTGAACGCGCTCGGCATGGTCCCGCAGATCGCGGAGCTGATCGATGAGCTGATCCACAAGCCGCACGGGATTCTGCTCGTCACGGGCCCCACCGGCTCGGGTAAGTCGACGACCCTGTATGCGAGCCTCGAGCGCCTGAACGACAACACGCGCAACATCATGACGGTCGAGGATCCGATCGAATATGAGCTGGCCGGCATCGGCCAGACCCAGGTCAACAGCAAGGTCGAGATGACCTTCGCGCGCGGCTTGCGCGCCATCCTGCGCCAGGATCCGGACGTGGTGATGGTCGGTGAGATCCGTGACCTCGAGACCGCCCAGATCGCGGTGCAGGCGAGTCTGACCGGTCACATGGTGATGTCGACATTGCATACCAACACCGCTGCCGGAGCCCTCACGCGTCTGCGCGACATGGGTATCGAGCCCTTCCTGTTGTCATCCAGTCTCGTCGGAGTGTTGGCCCAGCGGCTGGTGCGCGTGCTCGATCCGGAGACCAAACAACCCTTCCAGGCGGGCGAGTATGAGCGGCGACTGCTCAACCTGCGCCCCGAGGACCCCTCGCCGATCCTGTACCGCCCCGGGCGCGAAGGCGGCGGCAGCGGTTACCGCGGCCGCTCCGGCATTTACGAGTTGATTGTCGTCGACGATCAGATGCGTACGATGATTCACGATGGCGCCAGCGAGCACGACCTCGAGAAGTATGCGCGCCAGACCACGCCGTCGATTCGCGACGATGGTCGTGCAAAGGTACTACGCGGGGAAACGACGATCGAGGAAGTGTTGAGAGTGACGCGCGAGGATTGAGTACAATCCGTTCATGGGTGCATTCGAATATACGGCTCTCGACACCGGCGGTAAGGAGCGCAAGGGGGTCCTCGAGGGCGATACGCCCCGGCACATTCGCCAGTTGCTGCGCGAGCGCCAGCTTCTTCCGGTCACCGTCAACGAAGTAGCGCAGAAGGAATCGAAGCGCCAACAATCGAGCGGGATGTCATTGTCGTTCGCGCGGCGCGGCATCGCTACCGCCGATCTTTCACTGTTTACCCGGCAGTTGGCCACGTTGGTGCGCGCCGGACTGCCGCTCGAGGAATCGCTGCTGGCGGTGTCCCAGCAGACGGAGAAGCCGCGCGTGCAGAGCATCGTCCTCGGCGTGCGCGCCAAGGTCATGGAGGGCCATCCGCTCGCGGATGGGCTCGCCGATTTTCCCCGGGTGTTTCCGGAAATCTATCGCTCGACGGTGGCCGCGGGCGAACAGTCGGGCAAGCTCGATGGCGTGCTCGAAAGACTGGCGGACTACACGGAAGGCCGCGAGCAGATCCGCCAGAAGATTCTGGCCGCCATGCTGTATCCGATCGTGCTGTCGGTCATGTGCTTCGCGATCGTCACGGGCCTGATGGTCTACGTGGTGCCGAAGGTGGTGGCGGTGTTTGAATCCGCCAAGGGCAAGCTACCCCTGATCACGCAGATCCTGATTGCGACCAGCGACTTCCTGCGCAACTACGGCATCTACATGGTGATTGTCGCGGCGCTGGGTGGTTATCTGTTCCGGCGCTGGCTGCGCAACCCAACCAACCTGCGCCGCTGGCACCGCTCGCAGCTGCGCATGCCCATGGTGGGAAAGCTGTCACGCGGTTTTAACACGGCCCGCTTCACGCGCACCTTCAGCATTCTGTCCGCCAGCTCCGTACCGGTGCTGGAGGCCTTGCGCATCGCCGGCGAAGTGGTAACGAACCTGCCGATGCGCGATGCGGTGGCCGAGGCCGCCGCGCGTGTCCGTGAAGGGGCCCCGATCGGCCGCTCCCTGGCGGTGAGCAAACTGTTTCCGCCCATGACCATCCATCTGATTTCGAGCGGCGAGTCCAGTGGCGAGCTCGAAAATATGCTCGAACGTGCCGCGATCGCCCAGGAACGCGAACTGGACGGGCTGCTGGCGGGCATGGTGGGCCTCCTGGGGCCCATGCTGATTGTCGGCATGGGCGGCTTCGTGATGGCCATCGTGTTCGCGATGCTGTTGCCGATTTTCGAAATGAACAACCTGATCAAGTGATACGCAGGCCGTTGCAGCCGGCGGGCGATTTGTTTTAACTTCGCGCCGTCTTTCGGACACGGTGTCCCGCATGAGCGAGAAACCCGAATCGGACGAATTTGAGGAAGAGGAAGCCGACGAGCCCCTCGTGGGTGATTCCGATGTCGACCTCGACCAGGTAACCAAAGAGCTCGACATGGCCAAGCGCCGGGGCCAGAAGGTGGGCGATCCCGCGTGGCGCCGTCTCGAGCGTTTGCTCGAGGACAAGCGGACCGCGGAGCTCACCAGCGATTTCGAGGATTACGACATCGGAATCGACGCGGAGGACGAGGAATCGTCCGATGAATAGCGGCGCTCACGCCAAGCGCAGCTTGGCCCGGCTCGAGCCCAACAAGTGGCGCCACAGCAACGTCGCGGCATGCTCGCGTTCACCCGCCATCAACCGGTCGAGGACGGCCACGTGCTCGCTGCAGGAGACACGCATGCGCTCGGGTGCGGACACCGCGATGTAGCCGAAGAACCGCCGCAGGCGGTTCTGCTGGATCACTGCCTGCGCCAGGAATCGATTGCGCGAGCAGCTCGCCACGAACTCGTGGAACTGGGCATTCAGCTCGAAAAATTGGCTACTGCTGAGCTTCTCCAGCCCATCGGACAGCAGGTCGACGTGGATTTGCCGCAATCGTTGGGCGCGGGGCTTGTCCAGGCGGAACGAGGGTTCCAGGACGCATGCAGGCTCGATGAGAAGGCGAAAGCGGTAACTGTCCTCGTATAGCTGCGTTGCATCCAGGGCGGGTAGGAAGCGCCACCCGTGGCCGCTGCGTCGCTCGATGGCATTGTCCACCACGAGGCTATTCAACACACGCGCCAGCGATCCGCGGGCAACACCATAGCGGCGCATGAGATCAGTCTCGGACACGGTGTCCGGTAGCTCACCGGAAAGCCGGTCGGCAGCCATGCGCTGCACCAGCTTGTCATCTTCACTGGCCAAGTCCGAATGAGGCTCGAGGTCCTGGTCGCGAAGCGCCCGCTTCAGTACATAACCGCGACGCGGAACAACGTTGAGCAGGCCCCGCTTGGACAACACAGCGAGTGCTCCACGGACCGGTGTTCGTGAAACCCCAAACGCCTGTGCGAGCGCATTCTCGCTCAGCCAATCTCCTGGCCCATATCCACGTTCTTTTACGTGGATGAGAATGCGTCCGGCCAGACGAGATTGTAAGTTGCTGCGGTCTGGTCGGCGTTTGGCCGTCATGCTGAACACTATATTCCAACGGCAACGTATACGTCTTAGTGAAAATCGCGGGACCGCGTAATGAGCTCGCCCAGCAACGGCGAACGATCGATGAGCCGGCGCGCGATAACATGCGTGATCCCGTCCTGGTGCTGCAATTCGCCTTGAATTTCCAACAATTTCGCTTCGAGCAGCGGACGGCGCTGCTGGGTCCCAACACTCTCCCAGACAATGACATTGACCTGCCCGCTCTCGTCCTCGAGCGTCAGGAAGGTCACCCCGTTGGCGCTTTGCGGGCGCTGCCGCATGAGCACGATTCCGGCCGTACGAATCGTCTTTCCAGAGGCCACGCAGCCCAGATCGCGGGCCGTCAGTAACCGACTGCGAGCCAGCCGGTCGCGCAGCAACGCCATGGGATGGCGCCCGAGTGTGAGGCCGACAGAGGCATAATCGGCCACGATCCGCTGGCCCTCTGTGGGTGCCTCGAGGAGCGGTCTGCCTTCCTCGAGACTGCCAGGACGTTCGCCCGGGGGCGCAAGCGGCAGAGCGCGCTCGGTCCCGGCGACCTCCCAGAAAGCGAGATGCCGATTGCCGCTCAACGCCGACAGCGCGCCGGCCGCCGCCAACGCCTCGAGATCGCCGCGATCCAACGCAGCACGGCGCCCCAGATCCTGGACACTCTCGAAGCGGCCCCCGCGGCGCGCGGCCGCAACCCGAGCACCGCCCTGCTCGGATAGCGACTTGACCATCCGCATGCCCAAGCGCAGCGCCGGAGCGCCGCTTGCGGTGCGTTCCAGGGTCGACTCGTACTCGCTCGCCTGCACGTCCACCGGCCTCACCTCTACTCCATGAGCGCGGGCATCCCGAACCAACTGCGCGGGGCCGTAGAAGCCCATCGGCAGGCTGTTGAGCAGCGCGCACGTGAAGGCGGCAGGCTCGTGATACTTCAGCCACGACGAGTCGTACACCAATAACGCGAAACTGGCGCTGTGGCTCTCCGGAAAGCCGTACTCGCCAAATCCCAACATTTGCTTGTAGATCCGGTCGGAGAATTCCGCGCTGTAGCCGTTGCGGGCCATCCCCTGCAGCAGCTTGTCCTTGAAATGCTCGATACCGCCGCTGCGTTTCCAGGCGCCCATGGCGCGGCGCAGCGCGTCCGCTTCGCCGGGACTGAAGCCGGCCGCCACGATCGCGATCTGCATGACCTGTTCCTGGAAGATCGGCACCCCCAGCGTTCTTTCGAGCACGGCCTCGACGGCCTTGCTGGGATATTCGATCTTCTCCAGGCCGTTGCGCCGTCGCAGGTAGGGATGCACCATGTCGCCCTGGATGGGACCCGGGCGGACAATGGCCACTTCGATCACCAGGTCGTAGTATTTCTTTGGCCGCAGCCGCGGCAACATCGACATCTGAGCACGCGACTCGATCTGAAAGACACCGATGGTGTCGGCGCGCGAGATCATTTCATAGACCCGTGCGTCGCCTTCGGGAAGGCGGCCGAGCGTATGGCGCGTTCCTCGAAACTCGTTCACCAGATTGAACGCACGGCGCAGCGCGCTCAACATCCCGAGCCCGAGCACATCGACTTTCAACAGACCCAGGTCGTTCAGGTCGTCCTTGTCCCATTGCACGACCGTCCGCTCGGGCATCGAGGCATTCTCGACGGGCACCAACTCCTCGAGCACGCCCTCGGAAATGACAAAGCCGCCGACGTGTTGCGAGAGTTGGCGTGGAAAGCCGGGGAACTGCACCAATTGGCGCGCCATGCCGAGGATGTTGCTCAGGAGCGGATCATCGATGTCAAAGCCGGCTTCGCGCGCCCGCTGCGGCAGGGCGTCGGTGCCGTCCCACCATTGCATGACCTGCGCCAGGCGGCCACCCGCCCGGGGATCGAGCCCGAAGACTTTCGCCATGTCACGCAGCGCGCTGCGCGGTCTGTACATGATGACGGTTGCGGCGATGGCCGCGCGTTCCCGCCCGTATTTACGGTAGATGTATTGAATAACCTCTTCGCGCCGATCGTGCTCGAAGTCGATATCGATGTCGGGTGGCTCGCCGCGCTCCCGCGAAATGAAGCGCTCGAACAGCAGGGCCGCCTCGCGCTCCGGCCCCACGGATGACACGCCCAACACATAGCAAACGAGCGAATTCGCGGCCGAGCCGCGCCCCTGGCACAAAATAGCCTGGCTGCGCGCGTAGCTCACAATGTCCTGGACCGTCAGAAAGTAGGGTTCGTAACGCAGTTCGGCAATGAGATTGAGCTCCTTCTCGATGGTCGCTGGCACCCCATCCGGTGGGCCATCGGGCCAGCGCCAGCGGATGCCCTCTTCCACCAGTTTGCGCAAGTAGCTCGAGGGCGTGTGTCCATCCGGCACCAACTCCCGCGGATACTCGTAACGGAGCTCATCGAGCGAGAACGTACAGGCCGCGGCGATTGCGACCGATTCGGCGAGCAACTCCGGCGGATAAATGCGCGCCAGCCGTTCCCGCTCACGAAGATATCGTTCTCCATTGGGATACAGTTGCCAGCCTGCCTCGGCGATCGGCATGTTGAGTCGGATCGCCGTCACCGCATCCTGCAGCCGCCTTCGGTCGCGGATGTGCATGTGTACGTCGCCGGCGGCGACGAGCGGCAGTTGCAGCTCGCGTCCCAGGGCCTGAAGGGTTTGCAGGCGCTGTTTGTCCGAGCCGTCGCGCAACAGCTCCACGGCAATGCGGGCCCGGGGCTCGCAGCCCCCACCGGCCCCGAATCGCTCGCGCAGCCACTGGGCCTGCTCCTTCGCGGGTTCCTCTCCAGGAATCCACAGGATGAAGCAGCTTGCGAGATCGACGGCCATCACATCCGCGCGTGTCAGCGAGTAACTGCCCTTTTCCGCAGCACGGCGGCCGCGGCTGATCAGGCGGCACAAGCGCGCATAGCCGCGGCGGTCGATGGCCAGTGCGACCAGCTTCAGGCCGCATTCCAGCCGGAATTCGGAACCGATGAGGAGTTTGATCTTCAGGAGCTTCGCCGCCATGTGAGCCCGCACGACGCCGGCGACAGAACATTCATCCGTGATCGCGATCGCGCTATAGCCGAGTGCATGCGCGCGCTCCACCAGCTCCTGAGGATGGGAGGCGCCGCGCAGGAAGGTAAAGTTGCTCAGACAATGCAGCTCGGCGTAGCTCATCCGAACACTCCATGCAGGAACCAACGGTGCGGGTCGGCGCGCTCACGGAATATCCACAGTTGTACGCCATATATGTCGAAGACCGTGTAGTAATCGCGACCGATTTCACCCCCGTCCCACCAGCCCGTTTCAATTCGTTCAACATCGCCGGAGAATCGCAATGTGCCGCGCCGGCGGGGGACGCCGTTTCTCTCTTCCAACTGTCGGGGAGTTGGGAGGAGCCACAGGGGCCTGCGGAAAGCACCCCACGGCACAACCGCCTCGGTGGATTGTTTGTTCGGCTCGCAAAGGCGCCAGGCCCGTTCGGGGCGGTGGCCCTGCAGCACCTGTAGACCATAAACAGCTTCGTGACCCAACCGGGCACGCAGGCGCTCGAGCAACTGGGAGGACTGCGAACCGGCCGCACCGCCACCGTATTCGCCGGGCTGCCACAAAGGGTTGGAGCTCAACTCGCGCAGCACGGGCCAACCTGATCGCAACTCGCACGAACGCACCGGCTCCGGCAGCACGAGCGCATTCAATCGCTCGCCGAGCAACTCCGTCAGGCGAGCCACGTCGGCCTGTGGCGCGGCGAGCCGCATAACACACACGGACGGCGGCGCATGCCGATGGCGCATACGACACTCGAGCTCGGTAATACCAACCTGCCGCGCTTCCAGAAACCGCCCGAGGTCCACCAACATCGGCGCCAGCGCGGCCAGAATCGTTGCCTTGCTCTCCATCTCGTAGGTGAGCTCGCGGCGGCGCCGGAAGCGCTCGCGCGGCTGAAAGTGAGGTCGCGGATCCGCGTTGCGGCCCGTCAGCCGATCCAGCTCGGCCAGCTGATCAGCCCCGAAGCGACGCGCAAAACCGGCTCTCGGCAGCCGCAGGGCTTGTCCAATCGTGCGTACACCCATTCGAGCGAGCCGCTGCACGAGGTCATCCGGCCAGCGCAACGGGGCCAGCGGCATCGCGGTGAGCCGGCCGATCAACTGGGCTTGATTGGTGACCACGAACGGCTCGCCGCAACGGGCCCCCACCTGCGCAGCTAACGGTGTAGGTGCCAGCGCCGTGGTGCACTCGATTCCGAGCGCCGCGCAGTCGGAACGAAAACTGCGCAGCAAGCCCTCCATGCCATTGAACAGATGCAGGCTGCCCTTGACCTCCATCAACAATCCATCCGGCGGCGCCAGGCTCACTCGGGGTGTAAACCGGTGTGCGCGCGCGGCCAGCGTCTCGAGACTCGGCGCGGACCCGAGCGATTGAATATGGGCGCCGACCCATAGCTGCGGCGCATCGGCCGGCGCCTTGCGGGAATCGACCGACCGCAGCGATGTTGGGAGCCGCAGGACTCGCGCATCACCGCTCTTGCGTAGCGCACGCGAAGCCATGCTCAACTCCCCGGCGCCGTCAGATCGAGCTCAACCGCCCCACGCAGGCCGCCCTTGCTCTTGAGGAGATTGATTCGCACGCCGCGGACCGAGGGCTCGACGCTCATTCGCAAGAGCGCATGGGAAGACTCGCGAGCGGCCCGCAAGGGACGAAACAACACTCCGAGGCAACGCCCCTGCTCAGCCGCAAGTTGCAGGCGGCGTATCTCTTTCGCCCTCGGGCGCTTCGCCCAGGTCATGACGAAATCGCACGCGCCCGATGCCAGAGATTGCTCGAACGCCCAGAGCGCACCGCCGCCTGGAGCATCGGGGACCCTGACAACGAGAATTCGCTCCAGGGCCACGCCATGAGCCGCCAGAGCGGGCGCGAAAGGTTCGAAAGGTGGGGCAACCCAGACGGCCGAACGCGCTGTGGGAGCGCTCGTGAGCGCTCTCAGCAGCGGCAGAAACAGTGTCAGCTCACCAACACCGAAACGAGGCGCGAGAATTTCAATCAGGCCGCTACGCGGCCAACCGCCGCCGGGCAGACGTTCGTCGAGGGCATCGAAGCCCGAGGACAGCACCTCCGTACGCGCGACGCTCGTGCCGCGCCAGATGGCCGGATGCTCGAGCAGTCGAGCCATTTCTGCAGTCATGGCCATCCGGCGAGCCCATGGAAAATTACATCAAACCAGTGGTTTTCCCACGGCGGACCACACCGACGACGATCCCTTCGATCAGCAGCGGCTCGTCCTTGAGGTCCACCTTGATGGGCTCGAACTCTTCGTTCTCCGGCATCAACCAGACAATCGTGCCCTCCTGGCGGTAACGCTTGACCGTTACCTCGTTCTCGAGTCGGGCGACCACGATCTGACGGCTGCGCACCTCCGAAGTGCGATGCACGGCGACGAGATCGCCGTCGAGAATGCCCGCGTCTTTCATACTCATACCGGTCACCTTCAACAGGTAATGCGGCCTGGGCTGAAACAACGACGGGTCGATCTGCAGCCGTCCTTCGAAGTTCTCTTCGGCGAAGATCGGCCGGCCCGCGGCGACGCGGCCGATGAGCGGCAGACCCATCTGCTCGCGGATGGTGTCCTTGAGCTGGATGCCCCGGGAGGTCCCCGGCACCAGGGCGATCACGCCTTTGCGCGCCAGAGCCCGCAGGTGCTCCTCGGCGGCATTGGCCGACCTGAAACCCAGTTCCCGGGCAATTTCCGCCCGGGTCGGCGGCATGCCGGTTTCAGAGATAAATCGCTGAACCAGGCGCAGAATCTGCGTCTGGCGAGGAGTCAGATCGGACATTGCGACCACCTGTTTTTGCATACAGTCACTGTGATTATATCCACATATTTCCCGCTATCAAGCGGTCCTGCCGCCTAGATTCGCTGTCGCGGCGCGTCAACGCCACTCGAACCTCTTCGTTCCAAGTGGATATGCCGACCTGGACAAAGGCGTATGGCACCGAGGTCAGATCGCTGTTGACTGAACCCTGCATGAACCAGAAGTGTGCAAACGACGTATTTGATTTAATCAATGCAACATCGGGGCGCGAAAGGCCAACAAAGTTCTGTAGGTAGTTGCAATCCATCGATAAATTTGGTGCCATTGCGCGCTTGCGAATGGGGGCATGGAACTTGCGTGCAGCATTCGCATTCGTTTCAGGGACCTCCCGAATCAACAAACCCAGAAGGGGACTGTTTATGAAGAGCGCGATCGTATTGAAGGTGGCTGCGGTGGCAGTCGTGGCGGGACTCGCAGGCTGTCAGGATCTGAAGCCCCTCCAGGCCGATGTCGCAGACCTCAAGTCACAGGTAGCGAAGCTGCAGTCCGATGTGGCGGCTGCGAAGTCGTCCGCGGACCAGGCCAACAGCACCGCACAGGCCGCCAACCAGGCTGCCAGCAGCGCCCAGAGCACTGCGAACCAGGCGTTGGCCGCCGCTCAGGCGAGCCAGTCGGCTGTCGATGCCACCAACGAGAAAATCGACCGCATGTTCAAGCGCTCGATCTCGAAGTAAGAAATCGAGGTTGGATCGAAACGCCGCGCATCCGCGCGGCGTTTCTTTATGTGCGCTCGTTACCCCGGCGGCGAGGAGAACGATCCGCCTAATATGAAACGCCGGATCCGGGTATCCTGCCCGGCCCAGCGTGCAAACGAGCCAAAAGTGGGGTTTTGACTCGTTTTCTCCGCCGCCTGCGGCGCCGGGGCACCTCCCTGTGCCTGGGTGCGGGCTCGGGGCGATGTGATGTTTCCTGCCTCGCGGTGGGCCTCTGCCGGCACAGGGACAACTAGTATCGAACCAGCGATGAGCCCCAGGTGAATCCGCCGCCAAATGCTTCCAGAAGAAGCAGGTCACCGCGTGCGATGCGGCCGTCGCGCACCGCTTTGTCCAGAGCGAGCGGCACTGAGGCGGCCGACGTGTTGCCCTGATCCTGGACCGTGAGGATGACGCGCTCCATAGGCAATTTCAGTTTCTTGGCGATCGCCTGAATGATGCGCAGATTGGCCTGATGCGGCACCAGCCATTGGATGGCGGAGCGGTCCAGACCGTTCGCCGCCAGCGCTTCATCGACCGCCTTGCCGAGCAAGGTCACCGCCGACTTGAACACTTCGCTGCCCACCATGGAGATGGCCAGCTTGTAGTCGGGACCAAAGCCTTTGGACACACCGCTGCCACAGTAGAGCATGTCCTTGTAATGACCGTCGGCATGTAGGTGTGTTGAAAGGATCCCCGGCTCCTCGGAGGGAGTCAGAACCACCGCGCCCGCGCCATCGGCAAACAGAATCGCCGTGGATCGGTCACTCCAGTCGGTGATGCGCGAGAGCGTTTCCGAACCGATCACCAACGCGCGTTTGACCTCGCCGCAGCGCACGTACTTGTCCGCAATCGACAGCGCATACATGAAACCGCTGCAGGCGGTTTCAACGCTGAAAGCCGGTCCGCCCCGACACCCGAGCCGGCTTTGCAGAAGCACGCCGCAATTGGGAAAAACCAGATCCGGTGTGGTTGTTCCAAACGCGATGAAGTCCACATCCTGCGGCCGCAGGCCGGCTGCATCGAGCGCGTGTCGGGCCGCGTGCTCCGCCAGGTCCACCGTGGTCTCGCCCTCGGCGGCGATGTGCCGCCGCTCTATTCCGGTGCGCTCGCGGATCCAGGCATCGCTGGTATCCATCCGCTTTTCCAGATCGAAATTCGTGAGGATTTTTTCGGGGAGGTAGGACCCGGTTCCGACGATGCGGGAATAAATCAATGTGAGGACTCCGTGAGCGCTTGGGCGATGTGCGCTGTCAGGCCGCGTCTCTCGGCCACGGCCGCAGTTGTTATCGCTCTGGCGAATGCAGCACTGTCCGCACGGCCGTGGCTTTTTACCACGATCCCGGCGAGCCCGACCATGCAGGCGCCGTTGTAGCGATTGGGATCCAGGCCGGCGGCCACCCGACGCAACACCGGGCGGGCGATCAGACCTGCCAGCATCGAAGGCCCCGAGGCACGGAACTCCTCGCGCATGCGGTTACCGATCAGGCGGGCGGCCCCTTCCATCGTCTTCAAAGCGACATTGCCGGTGAACCCGTCGGTCACGACAACGTCGACATCGCCCGAAAAAATATCATCGCCCTCCACGAAACCAACGTAGTTGAGCCGCGTGGATTGCAGGAGCGCATGGGCTCGTTGGACGCCCTCGTGCCCCTTGATTTCTTCTTCGCCGATGTTGAGAAGGCCGATCCGCGGCTTTTCCAGGCCGTGGATGTCGCGCGCGATGATGGTGCCCATCGCTGCGAACTGACGCAATTGCTCGGGGGTCGCCTTGGTGTTCGCACCGAGATCGAGCATCTGGGTGTGCCCATGGGCGGACGGGATGCCCGAGATGATGGCCGCACGCTCGACACCGTCGAGGGTCTTGAGCACAAAATGCGCCATCGCGGTGAGTGCGCCGGTGTTTCCGGAGCTGACACAGGCACCGGCGCGACCTTCCTTCACCAGGTCGATGGCGATCCGCATCGAAGAGTCCTTCTTGCGGCGAATCGCCTCGCGGGGCGTATCGCCCATGGCCACCACGGAGGCGGCCGGAACGATCTCGAGACGGTGCCGGATGGAATCGCCGAGGCCGTCGAGAAGCGGTCGGATCTGCTCGGGTTGCCCAACCAACAACGCGTGCATCCGCGGATCGTCACCGAGAGCCAACAGCGACCCGGCAACGTACTCGCGCGGCATGTTGTCGCCGCTCATCACATCGATGGCGATAGTAGTCACGGGCAGACCCGCGCAGAATGGATGGGCTCGAGCGTGCCGGAGGCACGCGCTCGCGGCGGAGCTATTCCTGCTCTTCGACTTCTTCGGGCTTCTCGATCACGCGCTTGCCGCGGTAGAAACCATCGGGAGTGATGGTATGACGCAGGTGGGTCTCCCCCGACTGCGGATCGGTCGAGAGCGCCGGCTTCGCGAGCCCGTCGTGCGAACGATGCATGCCGCGCCGTGAAGGCGTCTTGCGGCTTTTTTGCACAGGCATTGAACTATCTCCTACATGTTACTTCAGCGTTTGAACAGCTTGTCCAACTGTGCAAACGGTTTCTGTGTCGTCGGCTCCGGCGCCTCCACCTTCACGGCGGGAGCATCTCGCGGAGCCACGCAATCGCTCGCCTCGGCGTGCAACGGCACGATCGGCAATGCAAGCAATAACTCTTCTTCAACCAACTCACCGATCGTCACGCGCCCGCCCGCCGCCAACACCGGCTCGAGGTGTTCCGGCACCCGCTGCGCATCCGCTTCCGCAGCGATCAATGCCATGCGCACCGTGCTGTTCACCGGCTCGCCCAGCGACTCGAGGCAGCGCTGACAAGTCATTGTCGCTGCGCCGCTCATCGTCAGATCGGCGACCACAAAACCGGACTCGCGCGTAAAATGCACACGCCCACGAACCTGTCCCTCGACACTGGCGATCTGCGAGCGCAAACGAGGAAGCTCGGCGAGCGGGACAGCGAAGTCGACGTCGGCCTCGCCGTCAGCCAGCCGGTCGATGTCGAGCGGCTTGGACCAGGGTGGCGACATGGGGCGCGTATCATAGGTATGAGGTGCCCCTAAGTCAAAGACGGAATTGAGCCTAAGCTATTGTTTCTAGGACCTCAAAAGCGGCCGGGGCGCCAAAGGCGCCGTCCGCCGGCGCAGCCGGCCAAAGTCACGCCTTTGGCCGGCGTGATAGCACCCGGGCTCCGCGCGGCCAGTGCCGCGCTAATTAAACGCACAAGGCGCTGTGAATGAGACCTCTGATTCTGGCTTCGACTTCTCCTTATCGGCGGGCGCTCCTGGAGCGCCTCGGAGTGCCGTTCGAGGTCGTCGGGCCCACGACCAGCGAAGAGCACCTGGCGCGCGAAATGCCCAGGGATCGGGCCCTGAGGCTCTCGGGGGCCAAGGCCAAAGCCGTGGCGGCGCAGCGGCCGGATGCCATCGTCATCGGCAGCGACCAGGTCGCTTCACTGGGCAGCCGGGTGCTGGATAAGCCCGGCGATGCGGAAAACTGCCGCAACCAACTGGCCGCCCTGAGCGGCCAGACGGCGCGTTTCCACACGGGATGCGCCGTCGTGGCCAATGGCGAACGGCTGATCCACTTGGACACCACCTCGGTGCAGTTTCGCGTGCTGACGACTGAAGAGATCGGCCGCTACGTCGAACGCGAGAGGCCCTTCGACTGTGCCGGTGGCTTCAAGGTTGAAGCGCTGGGTATCACGCTGATGGAGAGCATCGATAGCCGCGACCCAACCGCGCTGATCGGCTTGCCGCTGATCTGGCTGGCCAGCGCGCTGCGAAGCGTCGGGTACCCTCTTCCCTAACGTTTGCCCCGAGCCGCGAGTTTATCGACGATGGCGGCAAGCTCCGGCGGCAGCGGTGTGTTCACGCTGAACTCGCCCCCGCCGGGCCATTCGAAGCTCACGCTGTGTGAATGCAGGAACATCCGATTGAGCCCGAGCTCCTTCAGGGACGCATTGAATTCGTCGTCACCGTATTTCTGATCCCCGGCCACCGGATGGCCCGCGTGGAGGGCGTGCACGCGGATCTGATGCGTGCGGCCGGTGAGGATGTCGACTTCCATCAGGCTCGCTCGTTTGCCAAAGAACTGGACCGGTCGGAAGTCGCTCACTGACGGCTTGCCCGAGGGATCGACCTTGACCGTCCGCTCGCCGCCCACTCGGATGTCGGTTCTGAGAGGAACGTCGATACGCTTGCGACCGAGATCCCACTTGCCCTTCAACAGGGCCAGATACTTTTTCTCGAACGCGCCTCCCTCTCGAAGAAGCGCGTGCACGGTGCGCAGAGTAGTTGAGTTTTTCGCAACCAGCAGCACGCCGCTGGTGTCGCGGTCGAGCCGGTGGACGGGCACCGGCAAGCGCTGGAAACCGAAGGTGAGCTGGTCGAGCAGGTCCTCGAGGCTTTCCGCGCGGTCCCGCGGACGATCGACCGGCAGGCCCGCGGGCTTGTCGAGCACGAGCAGGTTGTCGTCTTCCTTCACGATCGCATTGCGGAGGGTCCCGAGGAACTCGCTCGAGGGAGGGCGCACCCCTTCGTTCGCCGGGAGGACTTTGATCGGGGGAATCCGGACCTTGTCGTGAGCCTGCAAGCGGGTGTCGGGCCCCGCTCGGTGGCCGTTCACCCGGACTTCACCTTTGCGGATAACCCGGTAAATACGGCTTCGCGGCAGGTCACCCAGCTCGCGATGCACAAAGTTGTCGAGGCGCTGTCCGGCCTGGTCCTGTGTGACTTCCAGATGACGGACGGCGGCACGCGGTTCCGTGCTGCCCTTCACAACCTGTTGCCCGGGCGCATCGTCATCGGCGTAAGACATTGTTTCTACGAAACCTTTGAGAGTATACTTAGGCGAGTCGGCTGCATCTCACCACATTTGCGCCGACCACGGTTAGCGGCCCGACGAGCGCCGCATGTTAGTTGGTCCTCCATTATCGAGGCCATCGTATTGGGCCGACAAGATTGCGCAGCTGGCGTCGAACGTCTCGAAAAGACTCCGCTGGCCGCGCCGTCGGTTGTTTCACCGAAGGTTTCCGGCGCACCGCCCTACTTGAACGGCGGGCCACGATGAATAACGAGACATCCGCGCCTTTGTCAGAAATCCGAAATCTTCGCTGTTGCGCCGGGGCAAGCCCCGCGCGCGCGACTCCTGGGTCGCGCCCCGATGTTTATGAGTCGGCCCCTCAATGCACAGTAGGGGCACATGAAAAGAATGCTGGTGAATGCAACTCAAGAGGAAGAGTTGCGCGTTGCTCTGGTTGATGGACAGAAACTCTTCGACCTGAGTATCGAATTACCCTCGCGCGAACAGAAGAAAGCCAACGTCTATAAGGGCCGGATTTCCCGCATCGAGCCCTCGCTCGAAGCCTGCTTCGTGGACTACGGCGCGCAGCGCCACGGGTTCCTGCCGTTGAAGGAAGTATCCAAAGAGTACTTCCGCCAGCAGCCGCAAGGCGGCCGCATGAACATCCGCGAGCTGCTCGCGGAAGGCCAGGACCTCATTGTCCAGGTGGAAAAGGAAGAGCGCGGCAACAAGGGCGCGGCACTCACCACCTTCATCAGCCTGGCGGGTCGCTTCCTCGTGCTCATGCCGAACAACCCGCGCGCGGGCGGCGTGTCGCGTCGGATTGAAGGCGAAGACCGCGACCAGATGCGCGAGGTCATGAACAACCTGCAGATCCCCGACGGAATGGGCGCCATCATCCGCACGGCCGGAGTCGGCCGCTCGGCCGAGGAGCTGCAGTGGGATCTCGACAACCTGAAGGCTCAGTGGGAACAGATCGAGACCGCCGGGCGCGAGCGCCCGGCTCCGTTCCTCGTTTTTCGGGAAAGCGATGCCGTGACCCGCGCCATGCGCGACTACCTGTCCGATGACATCGGCGAGATCCTGGTCGATGACGAAGGCGCCTATCAGAAGGCGCAGGAGTACATGCAGCGGTTCATGCCGCAGGACGCCCAGCGGCGCCTGAAGATGTACGTAGACGACATCGCCCTCTTTACCCGCTTTCAGATCGAGAGCCAGATCGAGTCCGCCTATGCGCACAAGGTGCAACTGCCTTCGGGCGGCAGCATCGTCATCGACTACACCGAAGCGCTGGTCTCCATCGATATCAACTCGGCTCGCGCCACGCGCGGCAGCGATATCGAGACCACGGCGCTCAACACGAACCTCGAAGCCGCGGACGAGATTGCCCGTCAGCTGCGGATCCGCGACATAGGCGGACTGATTGTCATCGACTTCATTGACATGGAGTCGACCAAGAACCAGCGCGAAGTCGAGGATCGCCTGCGCGATGCCGTGAAAATGGACCGCGCGCGCATCCAGATCGGCCGCTTGTCGCGGTTTGGATTGTTGGAGATGTCCCGCCAGCGGCTGCGGCCGTCGCTGGGTGAGTCCAGCCACATTGTCTGCCCCCGGTGCGTCGGGATCGGCAGTATCCGCAGCATCGAATCGATGACGCTGTCCATTCTGCGCCTGATTGGGGAGGAGCTGCGCAAGGACCGGACCGCGCGAGTCGTGGCTCAGGTGCCGGTGGATGTCGCCACGTACCTGTTCAATGAGAAGCGTGAATGGCTGCGCACGCTCGAGGACAAGAGTGAAATCGAGCTCATCATCATTCCGAACGAGAACATGCAGACTCCGGAGTATTCGATCCGGCGGGTCCGCGATGATGAGCTGGAGATGCCGGAGAACAAGCAGATCAGCTATCTCATGCCGACGGCACCCGCCGTGGGCGAACCCGGTGCCGCTCGTGACAAGAAGCCGGTCCAGGAGCAGGCTGCGGTGGCAACGCTGTTGCCGACAACGTCCGCTCCCGCACCGATCAATGTTTATCAGCCCCCCGCTCCGACCACTCCCGCCGTCGAAGCGCCCGCCGCCGCTCAAAGCGCGCAAGGTACCTCGGGTGTGTTCGGTTGGTTCAAGCGCTTGTTGGCAGGCGATGCACCAGCGGCTCCTGCTCCTGCGGCGGCCGTGGAAGCTCAGCAGCCCGCTCCCGCATCGACATCCCGCTCGACGTCATCGGGATCCGGCACCGGGTCTCGCGACGGCCGAGGACGGCGTGACGGACGGCGCGATCATTCTCGCCATCGCAGTCAGGCCGATTCCGGTGCACGCCGCGACCGCGACAATCGCGATCGCGGTGGCGAGGGGCGCGACCGGAACGAAGGTGCCCGTGCCGAAGGTCGGAGCGACAGTGGGGGTCGCAATGAGCGGCGTGATGGAGGTCGTTCCCGTGGCGATCGCTCGCGCGGTGGCCGTGGCGAGGGACGACAAGACCAGAACGCGCGCAACGAAGGTCGAGGCGATCAAGGACAACGGGCTGACGGTTCCTCGGGCTCAGAGCGTGGCCGCAGCGAAGCTTCGAGCTCGGCGCGAGGTGATCATGGCCAACGCAGTGATGCGACCGGCCAGGGGCGTGCCGAGCAAGCGGGTGGCTTCGACCAGAATGCCCGCAATGAGCGGGCCGACCGCGGAGAGGCACCGAGGGCCGACGCGGGCTTCCCGCCGGACGATATCGGCAACCGGATCGAAGGTACTGAAGCGAGCGGCAATGGACCGAACGGTGAGCGCCTGGAACGTAGCGGCGAACGTCGTAGCCGACGTGGACGGCGGCGCGGTCGGCGCGGCGGCGGTGGCCGTGGAGAGGGAGGAAACCGCGAAGGTGGCTCGGTAGGCGGATCGCCCGCGGGTGAAGCCTCGGAGGGAAGCGGGTCAGAGGATTCGTTCGCCCCGCAGGCTAACGGTAGCCACCAACAGGGTGGCGACGAAGGTCCACAGCACGGTGGTAGTGAGGGTGGCAATGGAGGCTTCGCGTCGAATCAGCGCGAGGTGAGCCAGCCGCCCAGGGAGGCGTCGCAGTCGTTCCGTGAGGGCTCAGCGCGCGAACCACAATCGCCGTCTGAGTTCCGGGCGCCCCCGCCTCCGCCGCAGCAATCGGCCTCAGGCGAATCGCAGCGGTCTGGCGAGTCCCGCTCGGAGCACGCTGAGTCGGCTGCCGCGCATTTCGAGCCGGCACCTCGGCCGGCTCCCCCGCCTGCCGGCAGCGGCGAGTCGAGCAGTGGCGGCCCGGCCAAGCCGTTCGTGGTTTGGTCGTCAGCCCCGTCCCGCGACGGCGGGCGCGATCGCGAGTAACGGCGAATAGAAGCGCGATGGGTCTAGGCCCGTCGCGCTTCGGTCCGCACGTGATCCAGAAGCCCGCGAGCGGCCATCTCCACCAGATCCAACACTTCCTCGAAACCGTTCGGCCCCCCGTAGTAGGGATCCGGAACCTCGGTCGTATCGGATTCGGGAGCAAATTCCAGAAACAGGCGGATGCGCTCGTGCACTGCAGGCGGAGCACGCTGGCGCAGCGCGTCGATGTTCTGGCGGTCCATCGCGAGGATCAGGTCGAAGCGACCGAAGTCTCGAGGCTCGACCACGCGCGCCCGCAGCGCCGACATGTCATAGCCGCGCCGCAATGCGGCCTGACGAGTGCGGGAATCCGGGGGAGCACCGACGTGATACGCCGCCGTTCCGGCGGAGTCGATCTCGATGGGCAGATCGGGCGCCTCGCGCGCAACGATCTCGCGGAACACAATCTCCGCCGTCGGGGAACGGCAGATGTTACCCAGACAAACGAATAGGATTTTCATGGCGAAAATCCTACTCGTCGGAGCCTATTTGACGCTATAGCCCCGCCCTTCCAGGCAGGCGCTCATGGCTCGCTGGTAGGCCGCGCGCTTGGTGCCGGCTTCGCCGTAAGACACGCCGCCGTTCGGCTGCGTGGGGTCGAATCCAGACTCGCCCTGTGCCCACTTGTGGCATTCGTATTTGTCACGGGACTGCTGTTCATCCGACTGCCCGTTCTTGGGATACACAAACACGTCGCCATTCGGGCTGGGCGGCGGCGGAGGCGCATCGGTGCTGGCGGCAGCCGGGTCGCCCGGCGCATCCACCACCTCGTACTGACTGTTGGTGCTGCTCCACATGTAGTATGTGTCGTTCGCGTAGTAATACGGAACGCCGCCGAAATACACAGTTGTGTAGTAAGGCGGAAGCACGGGTACGTACGCACCCACAGGCGCGCCGATCACGACAAAGCCCCGAGGTCCGCTCGAGTACCAGACACCACCGGAATACCAATACCGGCCGCCACGAGGTCCGCCCACGATGAAGCGGTCGCGAGGCAGGTCCTGATAGTAATAACCCCGTTCCGGGTAATAGTGGTTGTGACCGAACCGGCCATCCATGTGGTTCCAACCCGGAGGCGGACCACCGCGGCGGTCGAACCCGCGATCATGCTGCGCCTGGACCGTACCCACGGCCAACAGGCCCAACAACCCACTCGCCAACGCAGCAGTCATCTTCAAGCTCATGATCTCACCCGATCCACTATTTGACGCTGTAGCCACGGCCTTCCAGGCAGGCACTGACGGCGCGCCGATAGTCGGAGGCCTTCTGATCGACAACCGCCGCCTGACGCGCATCCTGAGCGCGGGCCGCCTGTACCTGCTGGCGTTGCGATTCAGCGTTGGCGGCATCGCCGGTCGAGCCGATCGCGGCTCCAGTGATGCCACCGGCAACAGCACCGAATCCGCTGTCGCGCGGGCCCGCGATCACGGCGCCTAGAATGGCTCCTGCCACGGCGCCGATCGCCGTGTTGGTTCCTGGAGGAGGACCCGCGGCCACGACCACCCGATCGTGCGGCGGGGTGCCGGGGGCGCTCGGATCAAAATTCGACTGTTTCACCGCCCACTCGTGGCAGTCATACCGATCGCGATCCATCTGCTCGGGAGTTTGTCCCTGGCTGGGGTACGCATACACGTCGGTACGCGGTGGCGGTGGCGGAGGTGACTGATACACCCGGCGCGGCTCCGGCTGCTCCACGCAGCCCGCCAGCGCGGCGGCCGACAAAAGTACCCACGCGAAACGCTTTGCTGAGTTCATCATATCCATTGCTTCCAACGGTGAAGCCGCTGCTCTTGAAAAACGCACGGCGAGCTGTGGCGTTGACTTGGACCTCGGCCCTGCCGCGGTAGTTCCGCCCAAGCCTGGGCCAGCCACCGGCCCAGCCCGGCGCGGGTGCAAAATGGTAAATCCGCCGGTTGGTATCCCATCACGGCCTCAGCAGGCTCACCACCCGCTCGAGATCGGCGGCCGTGTTGATGTCGGGTCCGGGCTGCTCGACGCTGTCCGCCACCCGGATCTCCAGGCCGTTCTCCAGCGCACGCAACTGCTCGAGCTTTTCATGCTGTTCGAGGGCGGTCCGCCGTAACGCCGCCAGGCGCAACAGGCCGCTCACCCGGTACCCATAAATGCCCACGTGCCGCCGCGCACCCGTCAAGCTCGGCTTGCCCGCCAGCGCACCATCCCTGTCCCACGGTATGGGCGCACGACTGAAATACAACGCGCGGCCCTCGGTGTCGGTAACAACCTTGACCGCATTTGGATCCATGAGCTCCTCGACCGAGGTAATCGGCGTGGCGAGGGTGGCGATCCGGGCGCTGGGATGCGCTTCCAACAACGCGGCCACCTGATCAATCAGGGCGGGTGGAATCAGCGGCTCATCGCCCTGCACATTGACGACGATGTCGGTATCGGCCCAGCCTCGCAGCCGCGCCACCTCCGCGATCCGATCCGTGCCCGACTCATGATCGCTCGAGGTCATCACGGTTTCAGCACCGCAGGAGTGAGCGGCGCTGACAATGAGCAGATCGTCGGTGGCAATGAGCACTTCATGCGCTCGCGAAGCGCGCGCGCGCTCATAAACCCGCTGGATCATCGGCTTGCCCGCAACGCTCAAGAGCGCCTTGCCGGGCAGGCGAGTCGAGGCATACCGGGCCGGTATCACCACACGGAACACGATCCGTGCCTCAGCGATCCATCAAGACATCGTCGGCGGAGAGCTGCCGGGCCTCTTCCTCCAGCATGACGGGCACATCGTCCCGGATCGGGTAGGCCAGGCGATCCATGCGGCACACGAGCACCTGCGCTTCGCGCTGATACTTGAGAGTTCCCTTGCAAACGGGACACGCCAAAATTTCCAACAGCCGGGAGTCCATACTTCTCCGATTGGCTGAAATGCCCTGCGGTCATTTCAGCAGAATTGGGCACGGTGGCCCGGTTAGCGCCGGGCAAAAGGCGTGACTTTTGCCCGGAAGGTATTGCGAACCACCGCATCGAGCAGCTCTTGGGCCTGTGGCTCGCTGAAGCGCGCCACCACCGGCACATACCAGAGCCGCGCGTCCTCGATCTCCCGGCATCTTACGGCATCCTTCTGGGTCATGAGCACGGGAAGATCGTCGCCGAATGTCAGATCGGCCACGGTGAACGCATGATGATCGGGAAACGGATGCTCGATCAGATCGAGGCCCCGGGCGCGCAAATCGCGAAAAAAACGCTGCGGATTGCCGATACCTGCCACCGCGTGCACCCGGCCCCCCCGGAAACGCTCCAGCGGCTCGGGCGCGGCCAGACCGTCCACCCGGTGAGCCTGCCCCCCCGAGAGCGACATCTGCAGGCCGGTGTGGACACCGGCTCGAAGCGAGGCATGTTCCGGAGTGCCATTGACAACAACGAGGCTGGCCTGGCGCGCGCGGGAGGCCGGCTCCCGCAACGGACCGGCCGGCAACAACCGGCCGTTCCCGAAACCCCGCGCGCCGTCGATCACAACAATTTCGCAGTCGCGGGCCAGCCGTAAATGTTGCAACCCGTCATCGGCAATGATGACGTCCACGCCCAGAGCCACCAGTTTGCGGGCGCCGGCGCAACGGTCGCGTGCGACCACTACATCGCAGCCGGTCACATTCGCCAGCAGCACGGGCTCGTCTCCGACCTCCCGCCAGGACGACTCGGCATGCACGCCGCGCGGCGCGGTTCCGGAGCGACCGTAACCCCGAGATACGATCCCCACCCGCAGCCCCGTGAGTGCGAGCTGTTGCGCGAGCCAGGCCACCAGGGGAGTCTTGCCTGTGCCGCCGACAGTCAGGTTGCCGACCACGATGACGGGTTTTCCGGCTTTCCTGACTTGAAGCAGACCCATCGCATACGCGGCCCGGCGAGCCGCCATGGCCCAGCCATACACCCAACCCAACGGCGCCAGCATCGAGAAGCCGGCCGACTCGCGATACCACAGGGCGGTGAGGCGCTGCTCCATCAGTCGTTGAATTGCATGCGATGCAACTGCGAATACAGGCCACCGGCGGCCAGAAGTTGGGCGTGCGTGCCGCTTTCGGCAAGGCTCCCCGAATCCAGCACGATGATGCGATCCGCCTCCTCGACCGTCGACAAGCGGTGAGCAATGACAAAGGTCGTGCGGCTGCGCACCAGCAAGGCCAGCTCCGCCTGGATCTGCCGCTCCACTTCCGTGTCCAGGGCTGAAGTCGCCTCATCGAGTATCAGGATCGGCGCATTCTTCAGCAGCGCTCGCGCGATCGCAATTCGCTGGCGCTGGCCTCCGGACAACAGGACACCCCGGTCACCGACCATCGTATCCAGCCCCTGGGGCTGCGAGCGCGCGAACTCGGCCACGCGAGCCGCGTCCGCCGCGGCCTCGATGGCCTCGGCCGACACCTCCCGCCCAAACGCAATGTTGTTGCGGATAGTGTCGTTGAACAACACGACATCCTGGCTGACGACCGCGATCTGCTCGCGCAGGCTGCGCAGATCGTAGTCACGAACATCGACCCCGTCGATGAGCAACTGTCCCGACTGCACGTCGTAAAATCGCGGCAGCAGATTGACGAGCGTGGACTTGCCGCTGCCGGAGCGGCCCACAATCGCAACGTTCTCGCCGGCGGCCACTTTCAAGGACACGCCCTTCACCGCGGCGCCCTTTCCGCTGTCGTAGGCGAAGGCCACGTCGCGGAACTCAACCTCGCCGCGCACGCGGGTGACGGCGTGTCCTTTGCCTGGAGGCTCTGGCGGCTCATCGATCATCTCGAAGATGCTTTGCGCACCGGCAATGCCCTGCTGCATCGGGCCGCTGACACCGATCAGATTGCGCAGCGGCTGCGCCAACATCCCGAGCGCGGTGAGAAATCCGAACAACGCGCCCGAGGTCATGCGGCCGTGGACGGACTCCGCGATCGCGTACGCGACCACGGGCGACACGCCGATCGCGGTCATGAGCTGCACGATGGGGTTTGCCAGTCCCTTCATCAGGACGAGCCGCATGTTGGAGCGCCAGTTGTGGTCGTTCACGGCTTCGAACTGTCGCGCCAGGTGCTCCTGGGCGTTGTAGACCTTGATGAGGCGAGGCGCATCGAAGATTTCCTTCGAGACTCGGGTGACATCGCCCATGGAGTCCTGGATCCGGCGGCTGTAACGGCGGAAGCGTCTGTTGATGGAGGTGACGAGCCAGCCGACCAGCGGTCCCAGGATCAACGCCGCCAGTGTCAGTTGCAGATTGAGATAAAACAGGTATCCCAGGAGCCCGAGCAGCGTCAGGCTCTCGCGGATCAGCACCGCCACCGAGTCGGTCGTGGCCTGCCCCACCTGCTCCGTGTTGAAGGTCAGGCGCGACAGCAGCACGGCCGAGGAATTGCGATCGAAATAGCGGATGGGCAGTTGCAGGGCCCGCTGCATGATCTGGGTGCGCAGGCGCGTGACGATCCGGCGCCCGACATAACCCATGCAGTAGGTCTCGATGAAATCGCCGGTGCCGCGCAGGACGAACAGCCCGATCAGTGCCCTGTCTCTTATACACATCCTGATGTGTATAAGAGACAGGCATGATCTGGGTGCGCAGGCGCGTGACGATCCGGCGCCCGACATAACCCATGCAGTAGGTCTCGATGAAATCGCCGGTGCCGCGCAGGACGAACAGCCCGATCAGTGCCAGGGGCACCAGCCAGATCATGCGCGGGTCCTTGTTCGCGAACGCACTGTCGCCGAACAACTGCGCGAACGGCACGAAGCTCACCATGCTGATGGAGAAGATCACCCCGCCCAGCATGCCCAGCGCGAAAACGCCCCGGTGGGGGCGCAGATAGGTCAGCAGACGCAGGTACGTGCGCCGGCCATCCAGCTCGGCGTGCGGCCCGGAGCGCGGTACCTCGCTCAAGGCTTACCTGCCGGCTCTTCCTTGACGGTCGCGATGTTGATTTCGGCGAATCCCAGCCGGCCCAGCACATCCATGGCCGTGATCACCGCCTGGTGAGTGGCCCGCGCATCCGCGCGCAATACGATCCGTTGATTGCGGTTCGAGCCGGCCTCCTTGATGAGCGCCGCGCGCAGGGTTTCCTGGCTGGCATTGATCAGCTCCTTCTCATTCACCCGATAGGCGCCCTGCTGGGTCACGGTGACCACCAGCGGCTCGCTCTCGGGCTTCGCCTGCGGAACACCGGCCGCCTGCGGCAGATGCACGCGCAGGCGCCCTTCATCCGTAAATCGGCTCGACAACATGAAAAACACGACGAGCAGCAACACCACGTCGATGAGCGACACGATGTTGATCTCGGGCTCATCGTGAGTACGAGGCTTCAGGTTCATGTCAGGCTGCCGCGCGTCCCCGTGCGGGTGAAGCGGACTCCACAGCGTCGGCCATGCGCATGGCCTGCTTCTCCATGCCCACGACGATCCGTTCCACGCGGCCGCGCAGATAGCGATACGCAATGAGGGACGGAATAGCGACGCACAGACCGGCCACGGTGGCGATCAGCGCTTCGGCGATACCGCCGGAGAGCGCACGGGGATCGCCCATGCCACCGGCCTGAATGGCATTGAAAGAGCGGATGATACCGGTGACCGTTCCAAGCAAACCCAGCAGCGGCGAGACCGATGCGATCGTTCCCAATGTGTTGATGTAGCGCTCGAGCTCATACACCACGTGACGGCCCGCATCCTCCAGGCGCTCCATGAGAATCTCGCGCGGCCGGTGCCGGTTCGCGAGTCCCGCGGCCAACACCTTGCCCAGGGGTGAATTCTGCTCGAGCGCGGCGATCACCTTGTCGTTGACCTGATTGGTCTCGATCAACTGCCAGACCTTCGCGGGCAGCTCCTCCGGCAAGACACGCTTGTCCTGCAAAGTCCACAGCCGCTCGAGAATGATCGCGGCGGAGATGATCGAGCACAGAATGATCGGCCACATGAGCGGGCCACCCGCCCGCACTATTTCCCACATCCGAGTGACCCTAAGCATTGACGACGGCGGGCATATTACCTGAGCCCCGAGTTCGCTCAAGGCGATACCTCACCCACTGGATGTCGTGTCTCAGCGACGTAGCCGGATGCAGGTCGCCTTCCCGCGCGGCCTGTGCCGCGCCGCTCAAAAAAGCAGCGATCGTTTCTGCTACGATGGTGCACCTACCATGCCGCGCCGCCTTCTAAAGCGCATTTGCCCGAACCACGGCCGCCTGCAGAGCCACTGGTTTTTGCGTCGTTTTGGGACGCGGGCCTGTGACCCCCGCCTGTGGGGATTATGTCGGCGCCCGGTCACGGCTGCGTTCGGCGTGGGCTTGGCAATCTGCTTCATTCCGCTGCCCATTCATTTTGTCGTGGCCACCCTGCTGGCGGTGTGGTTGCGCTTCAACCTGCCGGTCATTTACGCAACCATCCTGTTGATCAATCCAGTGACGATCGTGCCGGTGTACTACCTCGCGTATCGGCTGGGTGCGTTTCTGTTGGACGTGCCGCCGACCGGCTTTGCGTTTGAGATGAGCTGGGACTGGCTGCAGAACGGGCTGGGACCGATGTGGAAGCCCTTCCTGGTCGGATGCCTCGTTTGCGGCGTCGTGGGAGGCGTGCTGGGCTATATGGGCCTCGAGATCGCCTGGCGCTACCGCGTCGCGACAAAATACCGCACGAGGCACATACCGGCGCACGTCTAACCGGCACTCCTGGCCCCCGGCCGCGCGCGGCGAATGGCGCCCAATCGTTTAGGACTCGGCGGGTCGCTCCGTCAGGCGGCCGCTGACGATCTCGAATACTCGCTCCATCCGATTGGCCAGCCGCAGGTCGTGAGTGACGACGACCAGGCACGTCCCCCGCTCGCGGTTCAGTTCGAGCATCAGCTCGAACACCCCTTCCGCGTTCTGACCGTCCAGGTTACCCGTCGGCTCGTCCGCCAGAATGATCTTGGGCTCAGTGACCAAGGCACGTGCGACGGCCGCTCGCTGCCGCTCGCCGCCTGAGAGCTGATACGGGCGGTGCTCCAACCGCCGCCCCAACCCCACCCGCTCCAGGATTTCACAGGCCCGCTCCCGTGCCTCGGGCACGCGCATCCGGCGGATGAGCAAAGGCATCGCCACGTTCTCAACGGCCGAAAACTCCGGCAGCAAATGATGGAACTGATACACAAAGCCCAACGCGCGATTGCGGAGCATGCCACGGGCGTCCTCACCCAACTCGTGGATATTCTGACCATCCACGAAGACCTGGCCCGTCGTTGGCCGGTCGAGCCCACCCAGAATCTGCAGCAGTGTCGTCTTGCCCGAGCCGGAGGCACCGACGATCGCGATCCGCTCGCCTGCTCCGGCGGCGAAATCGACGCCCCGGAGCACTTCGAGCGTCACGGGCCCTTGCGTGAAGTTTTTCCCGACTTCACGGGCTTCCAACACAAACTCACTCATGTCTCAGGGCCTCGGCGGGCGCGGTACGCGCAGCGCGCCACGCGGGATAGATGGTCGCCACGGCGCAGAGCAGGAAGGCAACGGTGCACACACGCACCACGTCCATCCACTCCACATAGGCCGGTAAATCACTCATGTAGTACACGCTCGCATCGAGGAAATGAGTTCCGAGCGCGCGCTCCAGCGAAGCCACCAGGGATTGCAGGTTGTGTGACAGCAGGGTCCCGAGACCGGCCCCCAGCAACGTGCCCACCAGTCCGATCATCACGCCCTGGATGGCGAACGCGGTCAGGATGTTGGGCGGACCCGCACCGAGGGTCCGCAAGATCGCAATGTCCGTCTGCTTCTCCTTCACGATCATCACCAGGGTGGCCACGATGTTGAATGCCGCGACCCCCACGATCATGAGCAGGATCACGAACATCATGGACTTGGTCAGCTCAATGGACCGGAAGAAGTTGATGTGGTTGCGGGTCCAGTCGCTCACGTAGAAGCCACCGCCCAGCTCGCGGGCAATCTTCACCACGAGACTCGGCGCCCGCAGCGGATCGTGCAGCGCCAGCCGGATGCCGCTCACCTTGTCGCCGAGTTTGTAAAGCCGTCCCGCATCGGCGATGTGAACCAGAGCGAGCCCCCGGTCGAATTCATACATCCCCGACCTGAAGAGGCCGGTGACCCGAAATCGGCGCATGCGCGGCACGACACCGGTCGGTGTGGCCGTGCCCTCGGGTGCGATGAGGACGACCTGTCCGCCGACTTTCACGTGGAGCTCCTCCGCCAGGGCGCTGCCGAGAATGATGTGGTACTTGCCCGGTTCGAGATCTTCCAGGCGACCCGTTGTCAGGGACTGCGCAAGGCCTGTTGCCTTGCGCTCTTCGTCCGGGAGTACTCCGCGGACCGTTGCGCCTGCGACGTAGACCCCGTTTGAGAGCATGGATTGCTCTTCAATATAAGGAACCGCAGCCTGGACGCCCGGCTGTTTGAGGACCGACTGTTGTAGAGCGCGCCAATCCGCGATGGAGCCCTCGATCCCGCTCAACGTACCGTGGGAGGTCACGCTCAGTATCCGGTTGCGCAACTCGCGTTCGAATCCGTTCATCACGGACAGCACGGTGATCAACGTCGCCACGCCGAGCATCAGCCCGAGGACGGACATCAGAGCCACAAACGAGACGAACCCGCTCCGGTGCGTGGAGCGAAGGTAACGAGTCCCGATCATCCATTCATAGGCCACACTACTCATAGCGAAGCGCTTCGGCTGGAGCCGTCCGGGATGCTCTGACCGCGGGATATATCGTCGCCAGGCCCGTCAGCAGCAATGCGCTGACACTGATGAGGGCCACATTGGGCCAGCGAACGTCCGAGGGAATCGTCGGCATGTCATATACATCCGAGTCGAAAATCTGGAAGTGAAAGGTTTGCTCCAGGAACGGGACGATGGAGTCGATGTTGAGTGCCACGCCCAGACCCACGAGCAGCCCCAGTGCCACCCCCAGCCAGCCGATCACCAGCCCCTGCGTCATGAACACACCCATGATGCGCCGCGGCGAGGCGCCGAACGTGCGCAGAATCGCGATATCCGTGCGCTTGTCGGTGACCACCATCACGAGCATGGCCACGATGTTGAATGCCGCCACCGCTACGATCATCATGAGGATGAGCGACATCATGGTCTTTTCGATCTTTACGGCGCGGAAATAGTTAGCGTTGTCCTGCGTCCAGTCGAACAACTGGAAGTCCGCGGGCAACTGCGGGCGCAGCGCCTGCGACAGCGCCGGCGCGGTCAGCGCGTCGTGGAAGCGAATTCTCAGTCCTTCCCCCGCTCCGCCCGCGGGGGCAAGCGCCCTGACATCGTCGATGTTGGCCAATATCAGCGTGCCTTGCTCGGACCGTCCTACTTCGAAGATGCCGACCACCGTCAGCTCCCGGAGCTTCGGCGATGGCGCGCCCTCAGCGGACACCGCAGGAACCAGCACCGTCAGTGAATCACCGGCGTCCAGGCCGAGCCGCTCGGCGATCACGGAGCTGACCATGACCCGATCGGAACCGGGTGTCAGGTCAATGAGCTTGCCTCTGACTATGGACTTGGCGACATCCGAGACGGTGGACTCCGCCGTGGGATCGACGCCACGCAGCAGAATCGGCAGCATCTCCGGGGTTCGAACGGCGAGCCCCTGGATTTCTACATACCGGGCGACAGCGACGACACCCTTTCCAGACCGGACGATGCGCTGTACGTTCTGCCACTCGGCATCGGTTGGATGTACCGGCTGATTGTCAGCGTCGCTGACGCGAGCGACGACGCGGGCATGCGCGCTCAGGGCCACCAACGAATCGCGCAGCTCGTTCTCCAGCCCGTTCATGACGGACAGGATCACGATCAAGGCGGCCACACCCACGCACACCCCCAGAAGGGACGCCCAGGTTATGAAGGACACGAAGAACTTATGGGTCCGCGCCCTGACATAGCGCAGGCCCACGAACAGCGACAGGGGGTGAAACATCGTCGCGATTTAACCACAATGACGCGCTGCTATGGACCCGCGTCACAGTATCGATGCAGCGCAAAGGGCGGCAGCTTTTACAGATTCAGGGCGGTGCTATAGTCGAACCCCTATGAAGACCTCCCTCCTCGTTGCACTGCTTTGCAGCTCCGCGGTCAGTGGCGCGGCCGTCGCCGAGACCCTGGTGGTCAATGATCAGCTCACGGTTCCCGCCGCTTCGGTGGCCACGCCGCAGCGCGGCAGCACGATGACCGAAGTCGAAAAGCACTTCGGCGCCCCGGTCGAGAAGCACCCAACGGTCGGCCAACCCCCCATCACCCGGTGGGATTACAACGGTTTTTCGGTGTTCTTTGAGCGCGACCGGGTGATCCACGCCGTCGCCACCTCAGGCTGAGCATCAAAAACACGGGTTCTGCCGACTTTCGTCCCATCCCGAGTCCTCCACGCGCTGGGCAACGCACCTGCGCGGATGGTAGCCTTCGCCGCAGAAAGGTGAATTGCGTGAACTAGTTCCGCGCAATCCTTGAGGTCAGGGGATAGCCGAGTGGCGACGGATGAGTTTTTGAGGACCCGTATCGAGGCCCTCATGCGAGCAGGAGCCGTTCGACGAAAAGTCGCGGCTGCCCAGCTCGAGGAAGAAATAAGACGTCGGGAAGCGACGATGCGGGAGACATTCCGCCGCTATGTCTCGCCCCGGCTTGCCGACAAGATCCTGCAGGACGCCCAGCTGCGCGACTCCCTGCTTTCCAGTGAGGACGTGCGCACGCACGCGGTCGTCCTGTTTGCCGACCTGCGTGGCTTCACCAGCATGTCGGAGCAGTTGGCGCCCCAGGAAGTGGTGCCGCTGCTGAATGAATACTTCTCCCTGCTCACCGAAATCACTTTCCGGCACGACGGTACCGTGTTCCACATGGCCGGTGACTGCCTGATGCTGGGATTCGGCGTGCCGCTCGAGCAGAAGGACAGCTCCACCCGGGCAATCACGACCGCCCGCGAGATGTTGGACGGTTTTTCGAACCTCGCCCAATCCTGGAAGCGCCGTTATTCAATCGACGCGGGCCTGGGAATCGGCATCAACGAAGGTGACGTCGTAGCCGGCAACGTCGGCTCATCCGCGTACATGAGCTACACGATCATCGGCGACGCCGTGAATATTGCCTCGCGACTGTGCCAGCGCGCCCGGTCCGGCGAAATGTTGTTCTCGGGCGCCATCAAGCAGTCGCTCGATGCTCACGGGCTGGATGTCGGTGCGCTGCCCCTGCCGCCGATGATCCTGCGCGGCCGCACCAATCCCATCGACATCTATTGCGTGCCTTTGCATTCGCGCATGCAGGTGAGCCAGGTGCCCTTGGAAGCCTGATACCTGCCGGATGGCCCTGCTCCTCAAGCCCCAGGTCCCCACAACCAAGCAACGACGCCTGAGCTGGCACCAGCTCTACGGCAGCGCTGCCGCGTTGGCCCTAGCCGAAGCGACCCGGTCTGATCAACGGCTATACGTCGTCGTCACCGACGATGCCCGCGAGCTCGAGCGGCTGTCCGCCGAGCTGCAATTCTTCGCGGGCGAGCGGTTGCCGTTGCTGACGCTGCCCGACTGGGAAGTGTTGCCGTACGACCTGTTCTCGCCTCACCCGGACATCACTTCACAGCGCCTGCGAACGCTCTTCGAGTTGCCGCGTCTGCAGTCGGGCTGCCTGATCGTGGCCGCCGACGTATTGATGCAGCGGCTACCGCCGCGCAACTACGTTCAGGGGCGGGCGTTCGAGCTTGCAGTCGGTGAATCGTTGCTGCTCGATCCCTTCCGCCAGCGGCTGATCGAGGCGGGCTATGTGAGCGTTAGTCAGGTGGCGAGCCCGGGTGAGTACGCGGTCCGCGGCTCCTTGTTCGACGTGTATCCGATGGGGACGGCGGCGCCTCTTCGCATCGATCTGTTTGACGACACGATTGAGGCCATACGGCGCTTCGATCCCGACACCCAACGCTCTCTCGACTCACTCGATCGGGTCCGCTTGCTGCCGGCCCGCGAGATTCCGCTGGATCCGGATGGCGTGCGGGAATTTCGCCGCCGCTTCCGCACGCGCTTTGAAGGCGATCCCACGCGAGCGTCCATTTATCGTGGAGTCAGTGAAGGCGTCGCGCCAGCGGGAATCGAGTTCTATATCCCGCTGTTCTTCGATGAGACGGCGACCCTGTTTGACTATCTTCCGGCCAACGCCGTGTTGGTGCATGACGGGGATCTGGCAGGCGCGCTCGGCAAGTCGTGGGATGGAATTGAAGCGCGCTATGAGGATCGCCGGCACGATATCGAGCGGCCGGTGCTCGCGCCAGCGGAGCTGTTTGTCAGTCCCAAGGAGATCGATACGCGGCTGGAGCAGTTTTCCTCCGTCACCCTGAACACGTTCAAGGTCGACGAGGAGCTGGGGGGCGTCGGCGCTTACAACTTCCCGACCGCGATGGTGAATGAACTGAGGATCGATGCTCGTGCCGAGCATCCGTTTGCACCACTCGACCTGTTCCTCAATGAGTTTGCCGGACGAGTATTGATTGCGGCGGAGTCGCCTGGGCGACGTGAAGTGTTGCAGGAGATGTTGCGCGGCCACGGGTACACCATTGCCCCGGTTCAGGGGTGGGATGCCTTCACGGCCAGCGACGCCAAACTCGCTCTGACGGTGGCCCCTGGCCTGCAAGGCCTGACACTGACCCAGCCGCCGATTGCGATCGTTTCCGAAGCGCAGTTGTTTGGGCAGCGAGCGCGCCAGGAACAACAGCGCCGGCGCAAGCGCGCTGCGGCCGATCCCGAAGCGATTCTGCGCGACCTGCAGGACCTCAATCCCGGCGCCCCGGTCGTTCACCAGGAGTACGGCGTCGGCCGATATGTCGGCCTTCAGGTAATGGACATCGCCGGTCAGTCCGGTGAATTCCTGGTGTTGGAATACCTGGATGGGGACCGGGTTTATGTGCCGGTGCACTCCCTGCACCTGGTGACCCGTTATACAGGCGCTGCCCCTGAGAGCGCGCCCCTGCACAAGCTGGGCACCGATCAGTGGGCCCGGGCGCGCCGCAAGGCGGCTGAGCAGGTTCGGGATGTTGCCGCCGAGCTGCTCGACCTGTACGCGCGCCGCAAGGCCCAACAAGGCGTGAAGCTGGCGGTCAGCGAGCAGGAATACCAGAAATTCGCCGATGCCTTCCCGTTCGATGAGACGGAGGACCAGACCGAGGCGATCCGCGCCGTCCTGAATGACATGAAGGGCGGCAAGCCCATGGACCGGATCGTGTGCGGCGATGTGGGATTCGGCAAGACCGAAGTGGCGATGCGCGCGGCGTTTGCGGCTGTCGAAGCCGGCAAACAAGTCGCCGTGCTTGCGCCCACGACCCTGCTGGCGCAACAGCATATGACCAACTTCCGCGACCGGTTCGCGGATTGGGCCGTGCGCGTCGAGTCACTGTCGCGCTTCAGCAATTCAAAGGAAATCAACAACACCATCGCCGGCATCGAGGCCGGTGCGGTGGATATTGTGGTGGCCACACACCGCTTGCTCCACTCGCATGCGCGCTTCAAGGATCTCGGGCTCATCATCGTCGACGAGGAGCATCGCTTTGGCGTGCGCGACAAGGAAAGATTGCAGGCGTTGCGTGCAGACACGCACGTACTGACTCTGACGGCTACGCCGATTCCACGTACTCTCAACATGGCGTTGGGTGGGCTGCGGGATCTGTCGCTCATCACGACGCCGCCGGCCATGCGGCAGGCAATCAAGACGTTCATCATTGAATGGCACGGACCCACGTTGCGCGAGGCGGCACTGCGCGAGCTGCGCCGCGGCGGCCAGATGTACTTCGTGCACAACGAAGTGAAGACGATCGAGAAGATCGCCGCCGAAGTGCAGGCCCTGATTCCGGAGGCCAGCGTGCGGATCGGCCATGGCCAGATGCGTGAGCGGGACCTCGAGCAATTGATGGTCGACTTCTATCACCGCCGCTTCGACCTGCTGGTGTGCACGACCATCATCGAAAGCGGTATCGATGTGCCGACCGCCAACACCATCATGATCAACCGCGCCGATCACTTTGGCCTGGCACAGCTGCACCAGTTGCGCGGCCGCGTGGGCCGCTCGCACCATCGTGCCTACGCGTATCTGATCGCCCCGCCGCGCAAGGCCCTGGCCGGCGATGCCGCCAAGCGCCTCGAAGCCATCGAATCCATGGAAGACCTGGGCGCCGGCTTCGTGTTGGCGACCCACGACCTCGAGATCCGCGGCGCCGGCGAGCTGTTGGGCGAGCAACAAAGCGGCCAGATGACCGAGATCGGACTGGCCATGTACCTGGACATGCTGGAGCAGGCCGTGAAGGCCCTCAAGCAGGGTCAGAAGCCGAATCTCGACAAGCCGCTTGCGGCGGAGACTGAAGTTGAATTGCGGCTGCCGGCGTTCATGCCAGAAGCGTACGTGGCCGACGTGCATGTCCGGTTGGGGCTGTATAAGCGCATAGCCGCTGCCGCGACGGATGCCGAGCTGGATGAGTTGAATGCGGAGATCTACGACCGCTTCGGGCCGCTGCCGGGCAGTGCCCAGAATCTGCTGAAGCTCGCCAAGCTGAAGCTCGCAGCCCGCAATCTCGGTATTCGCCGGATGGACATGGGCGCGGGCGGCGGCACGATCCTGTTTGAAGAACAGAATCGGATCGATCCCCTGACGGTGATCCAGATGATCCAGAAAGAACCGCTGGAGTATCGGCTGGAAGGCTCGCTGAAGTTGCGCGTGGCGCGGCTGCTGACCACGGAGGAGGCGCGGTTTGAGTTCGCCGCGGACCTGATGCGGCGATTGGGCGAAAAGCCCAAACCGCAGGCGCCGAAGCCCCCGGGCGGCGGCAAACCGCCACCACCGAGCCCGAAGCGGCGGTGAGCACCCACGCGTGGCGCTAGTGCGTCCGCGACACCCGCCCGCCTGGTCAGCCGCCGCCTGCGCCATGCCGGTATAATCCAGCCATGAAACTCCGACTGCTTTGGCTGGCCGCGCTACTGGCCCTGCCCGCCTGGTCCCAAGACGCCGCCACCCCGGGCTATCACATTGAAATCATCGTCTTTCGTGCCAACAGCGCGCAGGGCGGCGGTGAGAACTGGAATGCCGAAGCCGCATCCGGCAACACCGTGGGCGAGGAATCCGCCTCGGGCTCGTCCCAGGTCGGACATTTCATCAGTGTGCTGGGCGCCGACCAGTTCCAACTGGGCGACATCGAGTCGAAACTGAGATCGAGCGGCGCCTACGTACCGGTCGCGCACGTGGCCTGGGCTCAGACGGCCAGTGCCTGGGGCACCAAGGCCGGCTTCCCGCTTCAGAAGCTCGGCGTGGATGTACCCGGTCTGAACGGCACGGTGTATCTGCAACGGGGTCAGTATCTGCACCTTGGGATGGCTTTGAGTTACGCCATCGCCTCACCGCCAGCCGGCCTGGGCGCGGGGCCTGGAACAGCGTTCACACTGAACGAGGACCGGCGCGTGAAGTTTTACGAACGTAATTATTACGATCACCCCGCGTTTGGAGTGATCGCATTAGTTACACCGGCGCAAGGCGCACGCCCAGCAGGCCGTTAGACCGCAGCCTACGAGCCGGCCTCCGCGCGCCGCTTGGCCGAAGGCGCAAACCTGCGGGTGCAGCCGGCAAAACCACGCTTCTTGCCGGCGGCAGACGAGGCCGGGCTCCGCGCGAACCTTGGGCGCCGAAGGCGCAAACCTGCGGGTGCAGCCGGCAAAAACCACGCTTTTTGCCGGCGGCCGACGAAGCCGGGCTCCGCGCGAACTTTTTCGCGCCAATCAAACTAATGGAAATCAGCGGCCTCGGCCGTCGAAATACTGTTCTTTCCTAACTTCTTGGAGCGCTTGAGAGCAGCCTGGGTGGCCTTGAGAAGCGCTTCGAGCGGCAGCTCGCGGGGGGGCACCAGGCTGGCCACTCCGGCGCTGACAGTCACATACCGCTCCGAGCCGGCGCGTGGGTGGTGCATCAACAGGTCACGCACGCGCTGACTGACAATCTGCGCATAGTGCGAAGCCTTTTCGGCCGCATCGCCCTGCGTCAATACAGCAAACGTCCCGCCATCCCACCGGCCCACGAGGTCGCCGCCGCGGCGGTACGACGCGCCTATCACGCGGGCAACGCGCCGGATACAGGCATCGCCGCCGGTCTTCTCGAACGTTTCGTTGTAACTACCGAGATCGTCGATGTCGAACAGCGTCAGCCCGATCTCGTGGGAATCGCGCTGGGCCAACATCCAATCCCGTTGCAACAGCTCTTCGAAGTAGGCGCGGGAATGCAGTCCGGTCAAACGGTCTTCCCGCAGCCAGGGGGGGAGCCCGTTCGTCAGGCGTTCCGCGCTGCTGCGCAGGCGGTCGCTGGCGTCACGGTGATAGCCCTGTCTCTTATACACATCTAGATGTGTATAAGAGACAGTCGAATGATCGCTTGCGAGTGCGACGAGCAGCGCCGGCTCGCCCTTCTCCACGGCTTCCCTGAGCCTCTGGCGGGCTTCCTGGTCCTTGTCCGTCCCCTGCAGCATCCGCAGGTTCGTCCCCAGCAGCGCGGTGACTGGGTAGCCGCACATCTGGGCAAAAGCGGCATTCGCGTAGATGACCGGGTGATCGGGTACTGTCGCGTCACAGACCACGATCCCTTCGGGGGCACTGTCCACGACCCGGCTCCACGCCTCGGCAGACCAGTTGTTCATGTGCGACCGGCCTCCAAATTCAACGTTGGCGCCGCTGTGCAGCGGGCCAGCAGCTCACGACTCCTCTTCCATTCGGGCACCGACGTCAACTCCCGCCACGGAACGCCATCCTTCCCATGCATCCGCACGAGGCGGATCCTGGATGCCGGTTCGGGCTCAACATTCAGACGGTCCAGTAACGTAACTACACCAGCGCGATTGTTACACACCGGCAGCATGTCACAACCCGCCGAAAGGGCCTGACGTGCACGGGTCACAATATCGCCGTATGCGGCGGCGGCTCCGCCCATGGATATATCGTCCGAAAACACTACGCCTTGAAATCGCAGATCGCCGCGCAACACGTCCCGGATCCAACGAGACGAAAGACTGGCGGGCTGCGAATCCACCTGTGGAAACAGAACATGCGCCACCATGACCGCGGGCAGGCCGTTGGCAATCAGGCGATAGTAGGGAGCAAGGTCGTCCGACATGTCGGCGAGCTGGCGGCGGTCGACCGGGAGGCTGGTGTGGGAATCGGCTACCACGGCCCCGTGCGCCGGAAAGTGCTTTGCGGTGGCCGCCATTCCGGCCTTGCGCATGCCATGCATGTAGGCGACAGCCAACTGCCCGACCGCCTGTGGGCGAGCGTGGAAAGCGCGGTCGCCGATGACTTCGCTGATGCCGTAGTCGAGGTCCACGTCCGGAGCGAATGAGCTGTCCACGCCCACGGAACGCAACTCGGCCGCCATGAGCCAGCCCAGGTCGCGGGCAAGACCGAGTCCAGCCCTGGCATCCAGGTCGAACTCGTGGCCGATCCGGCGGGCCGGTGGCAACTGCGAGAAGCCCTTACGGAAACGCTGTACCCGCCCACCTTCCTGATCCACTGCAACAATGAGGGGCGGGCTGCGCACGCCGTGGATCCTGGCGACGAGGTTTGTGAGCTGCTCCGGGTCCTCGTAGTTTCGGGTGAAGAGGATGACGCCGCCGACGAGGGGATGCCGCATCAGCTCGATCTCTTCGGCGGTGACGCTCACGCCCTCGAGATCGATCATCAGCGGCCCGAGGCTCACGGGGCACGGCCCTGGCGGCCATCCGATTTGCGGCCGGGCTCGAGAACCGCCATCGACTCGACATGCGTCGTGTGGGGAAACATGTCCATCACCCCCGCGGCCACCAGGCTCATCCCGTGTTCGTTGACGAGCAATCCCAGGTCGCGCGCGAGGCTGCCCGGGTGGCAGGAAATATACAACACACGCCGCGGCTTCAGGCGGGCGATGGAGGCCAACACCTCACTGGCGCCCGCGCGCGGCGGATCGAGGAGCACATGAGTGTAGGACTCCTTCAACCAGGGCAGATCCGGATCGAGCGCCTTGCCGAGATCGGCCAGGTGGAAATCGGCGTTATGGATGCCGTTGTGCCGCGCATTGTGCCGCGCTCGTTCCACCAGTCCCTTTTCCCCCTCGACACCCACGGCGCGCCCCGCATTGCGCGCCAGCGCGAGCGTAAAGTTGCCCAGCCCACAAAAGAGATCGAGTACCGATGACTCGGGAGTGAGACCGAGCAGCTCCACGGCACGACCCACCAGGGCCTTGTTGATCTCGGCATTGATCTGCACGAAGTCGGTGGGCGTGAACTCGAGTTGCAGGTCGAACTGGGGCAGGCCATAGCTCAACGGGGCGCCGTCCCCGTCGAGCGGCGTTACCGAGTCGAGGCCGCCCGCCTGCAGGTAGAAGCGCACCGAGTGCAGCCGTGCGAAAGCCCGCAATCGCCCGAGATCCTCGGATGATGGCGGCTCGAGCACGCGCAATACCAGGGCCACCGCGTTGTCGGCCACCGCCGCCTCGATTTGCGGCATCCGCTGGCGGATGCTGAGCTCGTTCAACATTGCGGCGAGCGGCGCCACCAGCTTGCCGACCGGATCGGCGAGCACTTCGCAGGTGTGCACTTCCGCCACGTAGGGCGCGAGCCGCTCGCGGAATCCAACCACCACCCGATCCTTCTTGGTGACGAACTTGGCTCCCAGGCGCGCGCGGCGCCGGTAATTCCAGACCGGCCCCCGCAAGGCCGGCAGCCATTCCCGCGGCGTCACTTTGCCTACGCGCTCGAGGTTGTCACGCAGCTCCGTTTGTTTGATCTCGAGTTGCGCCTCCGGGGCGAGGTGCTGCAGGGCACAACCGCCGCAGACACCGAAATGCGCGCATTTCGGGGCCACGCGCGCGGCCGAGGGCTCGAGTACTTCCAACAGCTCGGCATCGTCGTGTTGGCGGTGGCGGCGTACGCGCCGGAAGCGAATACGCTCGCCCGGCAGGGCCCCGGCGACAAACGCCGCCTTGCCTTCCCGCACCACTCCTTGCGCATCATGAGTCAGGGCGGCCACGGTGCCGACTTCCTCAACGTCCGTGACGATCCGGCCGCCCCTCAAACCGGTTTCTCCCACGCCTGCAGGAATTCAGCGAAGTGCGGCTGATCCTCCTTGCCGGAGCGCAACAGGGCCTTCACCCGTTCAACTTCGTCTGCATAGCGCTCGCGCGTAAAACGTCCGCGCATCAGCTCGAAGCGCAGGTAGATGAGATATGTGTTGAGTACATCTGTTTCGCAGTATCGACGGATGCCCGCCAGGTTGCCGGCTTGGTAGGCTTCCCACACCTGGGACCCGTCAAACCCCATCTTCCCGGGCAGCCCCAGCAGGCTGGCCGTGTTGGCCAGGGAGGCGCGCGCCCGATTCTGGTAGCCGGACAGGATGTCCATCACGTCCATGTGGCGCCAGTGGAAACGCCCCAGGTAGTTGTTGTAGCGGAAGGAGGTATCTTCATCGCCCACCTCCCAGTAACGCGGCGCCTGCACGCCGTGCAGCAGCGCTCGATAGTTCAGCACGGGCAGATCGAATCCGCCGCCATTCCAGGAAACGAGGCACGGCGACAGTTTTTCAATGCCATCGAAGAAGCGTTGAATCAGCTCGGGCTCGCAGGCCGTGAGCTCGCCCAGACTCCAGACCCTGAGGCTGTCCTGGGCGCGCAGCACACAGGAGATGGCGACGATGCGATGTTGTTCGTGCGCCAGAAACTCCCCGCCGGATTGCTGGCGGCGCAACGCGAACATGGCCTTCGCGACCTGCGCATCCGCCAGGCCCTCGAGGCCATGGAGGCGCCGGCCGAGGGCCACATCCGGAATCGTCTCGATATCGAATACCAACGTGTTCAAGGCACTGCCTTCATGAGTACGGCAACCGCAACGATGAGTCCCGCCTCATCCGTCAAAGTCACATGGCCCTCGCCTACGCCCAGACCGCGCCGGACCTTCTCGCCACGCTCGGAAAATACGACCTCGGGCTTTCCCCAGGCGTTCTGCACGACGCCGACATCCCGGATCCAGATACCGTGCGCGAACCCGGTTCCCATGGCTTTGACAATCGCCTCCTTGGCCGCAAAACGCATGGCAATGAAGCGCTCCGGCCGCTTCGTGCGCGTCAGTTGCGCCTTCTCCTCGGGCAGCAGCAGATGGTCGGTGAAGCGCTCGCCGAACCTTTCCAACGTGCGAGTGATGCGCTTCGCCTCGAGCACATCGACGCCGATTCCGAAAATCATGCGCGCGCGGCCACCATCAGCTGCTTCATATCGCGGATCGCCGCGCCCAAGCCGTCGAACACGGCGCGCGCCACGATGGAGTGCCCGATGTTGAGCTCGACGATGTCGGTAATGGCGGCGACCGGTTGCACGTTGTGATAGTTGAGGCCGTGGCCCGCATGGACCGTGATTCCCAGGCTCGCGGCCAGCCGTGCTCCCGAGCGCAGGCGCTGCAACTCGGTTGCCCGCTGCGCTCCTTCGCAGTCGGCATAGGCGCCCGTGTGCAACTCCACCACGGGAGCCCCGATTTTCGCAGCGGCCTCGATCTGGTGGCGCTCGGGGTCGATGAACAACGATACGCGGATGCCGTGACCGCTCAAGGCTTTGACGGCTTCGGTCATTCGTGCAATCTGGCTGGCGACATCCAGGCCACCCTCGGTGGTGATCTCCTCGCGCTTCTCCGGCACTAGACAACAGTCGGACGGGCGCACTTCGCCGGCAATGCGCAGCATTTCGTCCGTGACCGCCATCTCGAGATTCATGTGTGTCTTCAGCAGGCCGCGCAACACGCGCACATCGTTGTCCTGGATGTGCCGTCGGTCCTCCCGCAGGTGCAAGGTGATGCTGTCGGCTCCGGCCATTTCGGCGGCCAACGCCCCATGGACCGGGTCGGGATAGCGGCCACGGCGCGCCTGGCGCAGCGTGGCGATGTGATCGATGTTGATACCTAGTGCTATTGTCATGCCAGTCTCACAACTGCCTTCGCGACCGCGCGAGTGTTGAGTACACGTCCCTCGAGGCACTGCGCCAACGCGGACTGCAGCACCCGCCGCGCGTCTTCGAGATCGCGCGGTGTCTGCAAGTTCTCGTTCGCCAGGCTGATGAGGGAGTTTCCCGACACGGCGCCGTTGGCATCGGCCACGGTAGGAAACAGCCCCTGCGCGGGGCGGAAATGATAGAACAGGTCCGCATCGACGGCCTGCAGATCGAGGCCATAGCCGAGCGCCTCCAGGAGCCGCTTTTCAAAGATCCGCAGTGCCGGCTCGAGATGCGTGCCCGCGCGCAGCGCCGCCACCGTCCCATGATAGTCATCGAACAAGGACGGCTGGGGGTCGTGGCGGGTCGTCAGTTTGATCAGCAGCTCGTTGAGATAGAACGAGCCCATGAGGGAGCCCGCGGGCAACGGCGGCTGGGCGTCCGCCAGCTCGGCGCCGGTGAGCTGGGCCGCTTCGCCCCGCCCGCTCCAGGACAGCAGCAACAACCGGAAGGGTTGCAGCACCGCGGCCAGTTTGGCCTTGGGGCCACGCACGCCGCGTGCAAACAGCGTCAGGCGCCCATACTCCCGGGTGATCACATCCAGGATACGACTGGTATCTCTATAGGGCCTGTGGTGCAGGATGTACGCCGGGGCCAGGTTGACGCGGCGGACGGGGCGTGTCATTCGAGACCGAGCTGCTTGAGCGCGCGAGCATTGTCCGCCCAATTCTCGCGTACCTTGACCCACAGATTCAGATGCAACCGGCGGTTGAGGAGGTCATTGAGCGCGATGCGGGCGGAGCGCCCGACCCGTTTCAGTCGCTCGCCCTTGGCACCGATGACGATGGGCTTCTGCCCTTCCCTGTCCACCCAGATGGCGGCATCGACAGTCAGTTGACCGTCCTCTTCCTTCATCTGCTCCACCTCCACCGCCACGCCGTAGGGCACTTCCTGATTGAGCTCCAGAGTCAGCTTCTCGCGGATCATTTCCGCGATCCGGAATTCCAGGCTGACCTCGGTCAGTTGATCCTCCGCGTACATGGCGGGTGCCACGGGTAAATGCCGGGCGATCGTCTGTTTCAATACATCGATGCCGTCGGCCTTGAGCGCCGCGATCGGTACGATGTCGGCGAAGGCGTGGCGCTTCGCGAGGTCCGCGATGAAAGGCAACAACTTGTCGCGCGGCCGGACCTGGTCGATCTTGTTCACCGCTGCAACCGCCGGCAGGCCGGAGGCCACGACGCGCTCCAACGCCAGGTCATCCTCGGCGGTCCACTTCGTGGCATCGATCACGAGCACGACGATGTCGGCATCGTTCAATGACGTAGCGGCTGTGCGGTTCATGGCCCTGTTGAGCGCCCTGCTGCCGTGTTGGTGCAGTCCGGGAGTGTCCACGAACGCGATTTGGGCATCCGGGAGGTGGGCGATTCCGACGATCCGATGACGGGTAGTCTGCGGCCGAGGCGTCACGATGCTCAGCTTTTCACCGACCATGGCGTTGAGGAGAGTCGATTTGCCCACGTTGGGCCGGCCAACGAGGGCGGCGAAGCCACTGCGAAATTCGGCGGGGTCGGTCATTTACTCGGTTTCGATCGCTTGAAGAATATGTTCGGCGGCTTCCTGCTCGGCGCGGCGGCGGCTCGAGCCGCTCCCGCCAGCGCGCCGGCCTATGTCCGGCACATCGCAGATGACGTGGAAAGTCTGTTCGTGAGCCTCCCCTTCGGTCCGGTCCACGGTGTATCGAGGCAGCGCGAGGCCTCTCGACTGCAGATACTCCTGCAGGCGCGTCTTTGCATCCTTGAGCGATGCCGGGGCAGGAAGGGCGGCCACGCGCGGCTCAAACAGGCGCTCGATGACCTTCTGGGCGGCATCGAGGCCCCCGTCGAGGAACACCGCACCACAGACGGCTTCGAGGGCATCGGCCAGGATCGACTGGCGCCGGAAGCCGCCGGTCTTGAGCTCGCCGGAACCCAGCTGGAGGACCTCGCCCAGGCCAATCTGGGCGGCCACTTCGGCCAACGGCTCAGCGCTGACGACCCGGGCGCGCAGGCGACTCAAGTCGCCTTCGGAGCTCTCCGGAAAGGCCAAGAACAGGTGCCGGGCGATGACGAGATTGAGAACCGCGTCGCCCAGAAATTCGAGGCGCTCGTTGTTCGGGCCGGGAGCGCTGCGATGGGTCAGAGCGGCGACGAACAGCTCGGGGTCACGCGGTGGGTATCCGAGCCGCTCGCGTATCCAACGGACGGGCCAGTCCGCGCCGTTCATGTCGGATGCGAAATCATTTACTCGCCGCCTTCGCTCCCTAAGGTGACCGACTTGTCGAACGACACGAGTATAAAGACGTTTGAGAACAACGGCGCCTGGTCGTCATAGGCTGCTTGGATTACCCATGATCGGCCCGCGCGGGTGATTTTCATGTCCTTCGCTTCTGGAAAGTCGACGCTCTCGATGAAGAGGCGCTTATCGAGCGCGGTCTTGATGGCGAACTGATCGGCCGGCGCGCCGCCCTTGTAGTCAGCTTTGATCTGCTCCAGGGTGCGCGCTACTTTCATGTAGTTCAGATAGACCGGCGTGAGCCGTATCCCGACATAGCCGCAGATGGCCCAGGGGGTCAACAACAGGACCCACCCAATGAACGTTACGCCTCTCTGCTTCGACCGCATCGACATCTCCCGCGTTGCGCCCGAGGTGACTCACTTGATCGCGGAGCCGATTCGGCTCCAGGCAGGTCCCCCGGTGCGTTTGAGGTCCCAATTGAACCAGATTCGTGTCGCCTTGCCGACCAGGTTGTCCTCGGGCACGAAGCCCCAGACACGCCCGTCCTCGCTGTTGTCCCGGTTGTCGCCCATCATGAAATAACTTCCGGGCGGCACCGTCGTTTCGAACACCGGGCCCTCATCGCCCGCTAGGGCCCCGCCGCCCGTCAGGGCGTCAGCCGCGGCGCCGTTTTCACCGCCGCAGTAGTAACCCCGCGACTCGCTGCGGTTGCAGCCTGCCGGAGCGACCGCAGGCGAAAACAGCGGTACCGGGCACAACATCGACTGGTGAACATGGTTCCCGAGGTGTTCCTCGGCGAGTTGCATGTTGATGTAGCAGCCGTCGTTGTACGGAGCGATGATCTTGAAAGGAACGGGTTGGCCGTTGATCGTAATCCGATCGCTGCGAACCTGGACATGATCGCCCGGGAGCCCGACCAGCCGCTTGATGTAGTTCACGGAAGGATCGCGCGGATAGCGGAAAACCACGACATCCCCGCGCTGCGGCTCGCCGACGGGGATGACTTTCCGGTTCAGGACCGGCAGGCGCAACCCATAGGCGTACTTGTTGACGATGATGAAATCCCCGTCCAGCAGGGTCGGCATCATGGAGTCCGAAGGGATGCGGAACGGCTCGAAGATGAAGGACCGCAGCACCAGCACCACCAGCGCCACGGGAAAGAAGCTGCGGGCGTAGTCGACCGTGCCGGGCTCGGGGATCAGGGCGGGATCCTTGCCGGCGGTCCGGGCGCCGCGGATGCGCATCGGCCGCAATACCGCGACATCCACCAGCCAGGCAACACCGGTGATGGCGGTGATGCCGAACAGCACGGAGCTGAAGTCCAGCCGCTCGGCCAGCAACAGCCGCACCACCGCCGCCAGGATGAACAAAGGCAGGAGCGTGTACAGCGTCTTCATCAGCGCCGGGTCGACCGGCGGTGCCGGGGATGCCGCGATCTGCCGGCGGGGCCGGATGAACCAGTCATCGACGATGACAATCAATCCGACGGGAATGGCGAGCCACGACAGCAGCCCGATGATCTGAAAAAACATGGTAGCGTTTACTAACTCTTCTTACCGACCTGCAGCACCGCCAGGAAAGCCTCCTGGGGAATCTCGACCGAGCCGACCTGCTTCATGCGCTTCTTGCCTTCCTTCTGTTTCTCCAGGAGCTTGCGCTTGCGGCTGATGTCGCCGCCGTAACACTTGGCCAACACGTTCTTGCGCAGCGCCTTCACCGTGGCGCGTGCCACCACCGCCGTGCCGATAGCCGCCTGCACGGCCACCTCAAACATCTGCCGCGGTATGAGCTCCTGCATCTTGTCCACGAGCTCGCGGCCGCGGTCGTAGGCATTCTCGCGATGCACGATGATCGACAGGGCGTCGACCTTGTCGCCGTTGATCAGGATGTCCAGCTTCACCAGCGGACCTGCCTCGAACCGATCGAATTCATAGTCGAAGGAGGCATAGCCGCGGCTCACCGATTTCAGGCGATCGAAGAAGTCGAGCACCACTTCGGCCATGGGCAGCTCGTACTGCAGCGACACCTGCGTGGCGACGTACAACATCTTCTTCTGCTTGCCGCGCTTGTCGTTGCACAGTTTCAGAACCGCCCCGACATAGTCGGGCGGTACCAGGATGTTGGCGATGATGATGGGCTCGCGGATTTCCTCGGTCTCATTCGCGGGCGGCAGCTTCGCGGGATTGTCGACATACACGTTCGTGCCGTCGGTCCTGGCAACTTCGTAGATGACCGTGGGTGCGCTCGTCACCAGCTCCAGGTTGTATTCGCGCTCCAGGCGCTCCTGCACGATATCCATGTGCAGCAGCCCGAGGAAACCGATTCGAAAGCCGAATCCCAACGCACCGGACACTTCCGGCTCATAGTGCAGCGCGGAGTCGTTCAGGCGCAGCTTCGCGAGCGCATCGCGGAAGGCTTCGTAGTCTTCCGAGTTGATGGGAAACAGCCCGGCGAACACCCGCGGCTTGATCTGTTTGAAACCGGGCAGACTGGCGCTGCTCGGCCGGTTCTCCAGGGTGATGGTATCGCCCACCGGGGCGCCGTCGATCTCCTTGATCCCGGCAATCACAAAGCCGACATCGCCCGTCTTGAGCTCGCGCAAGACCACGGACTTCGGCGTGAAGCGCCCCAGTTTGTCCGCGATGTGATTGCGTCCGGTGGACATGATTCGCAGCTTGTCGCCGGTCTTGATGCTGCCGTTGACTACACGGACCAACGACACCACGCCCACATAGTTATCGAACCAGGAGTCGATGATCAGCGCCTGCAGAGGCGCGTCCGGATCTCCCTTGGGCGGCGGGATGCGTTTGACGAGCGCTTCCAGCAGGTCCGCGACGCCCTCGCCTGTCTTGGCACTGACCCGGGCGGCATCGGTCGCATCGATGCCGATGATCTCTTCGATCTCCTTGCACACCCGGTCCGCGTCGGCGGACGGAAGGTCGATCTTGTTGATGACCGGCAGGATTTCCAGCCCCTGCTCCACCGCCGTGTAACAGTTGGCCACGCTCTGGGCCTCGACGCCCTGTGAAGCATCGACGACCAGCAGCGCGCCGTCGCAGGCAGCCAGCGAGCGTGACACTTCATATGAGAAATCGACGTGCCCGGGGGTGTCGATCATGTTGAGCTGATAGCGCTGGCCGTCCTGGGCGTCGTAATAGAGAGTGACGCTCGCGGCCTTGATCGTGATTCCGCGCTCCCGCTCCAGCTCCATGGAGTCCAGCACCTGATCCTGCATCTCACGGTCCTGCAGGCCACCGCAGACCTGGATGAGCCGGTCGGCCAGGGTGGACTTGCCGTGATCGACGTGGGCGATGATTGAGAAGTTTCTGGTCAGCAGCATCGGTAAGAGGGTTCATGGGCCCGCGAGGCCTGCGGCGCCCGCAGCGGCCGGGATTCTACATTTATTGGTGGCCGGGCGCCGAAGCGCTTAACGAAGCAGCCGGATCAGCTCTTCAGTGTCCAGGTGGTGCTTGCAGACGACCGTACCGTCCAGGAGCAGGACGGGCACATTCAGGCCGTAGCGTCGGGTCAGGTCAGGATTGGCATCCACGTCGACGACCTCGACCGGCGGGAGGCGGATTTTACGCCCGAGGGCCTCCAGCTCGGCGACCATTTCATCGCACAGATCACAGTCGTGCCGGTGAACCACCGTCAGCTGGGATTCCGTCAATGCTTGGGCCCCAGGGACGGTAATGCCGGCGTCCCCTCGGACGAAAACGAAGTGGCGATGGACCGGACGGTTTCCGGAGGAACCTCTCCCACTGCCGTCACTTTCCGTCCTCCCGAGATGGTGGAATAGACGGAAGAAGAACCCACGCGCGTGGACTCCTCGGTAACTTCCCCGCCGTCCGAGGTCTTCGTGGTCGTCTTGGTCTCGACTTCGACAAAGACCGACACGGAGGCCAGTCCGTCGCTGAACACCAGGTGCGACACCGGATCGCTCGATCCGGGCATGACCTGCGCCGAACGGGCCGCCATCTTGAAGCCTGGCGGCAGCTTCAAGGCATTCCAGACCAGCGAGGCATTCTCCGGCGGCTCTTTCCCGGGCTGCGACTCGTTGCGCAGCCATTGGAATCCCTCGGTGGACACATCGGGCTTGAATTCGGAGTCCGCGATCCGCGGCGACAAGGTGAGGCTCGCGAAGACGATCTGCTCGATGACCCGGCCGTGGCCGTCGCAGAGTTGGGTCTTCAGCGGCATGGCGGTGGTCTCGTCGATCCACAACCGATACCCGTAGCGGAACTCGTCTTTGGGCGAAACGGTGATCACGCGGGTATCGCGCCGGTTCAGGCGTGTTTTGGCCACTTCCTGGATGTCGTAAAAGGCTTCGGTCTGAGGATTGAGGGCGGGGAACCCGCCCAGCAGCGATTCATCCGCCGGCCGGCGTTCGATCAGCACGGTCTTCTGGTCGGGCAGGTAGCAGGCCAGATCCATCCCGCTACGAATAAACTCGCGACCCGACCCGTCCAACGACACCAGGCGCTCGGCGACGGCGCCATCCTGCACGCGGTGGATGATGCGCAGCATTTCCACCTTGCCCCCCTGCCAATGCGAGAACGTACCGTCGTAATTGCGGGTCGTCAGCGCCTGATTCATCCGCTCGAGCCACTTGCTCGGCTCTTGGGCGGCGGCGGTCGTCGCAACGACCATCGCGAGAGCGAGCCAACTGATTCGCTCTCTAGTGCGGGCTCTTGGCATCGTCGATGGCATCCTCATTTGGTTCATCGGACCCGGAGGGTGCACCCGCAGTTCCCGACTCACTCGCCATGAAGGCGGAGAGGAGATTACGTCGATTGACCGGCGAGGAAAACTCACTGTGAGCGACGACATAGTTGGCAAGCTGGGTCGACGGGACGATGGAGCGACGAGGCAGGGTCTTCGGCACCGTGTAGCTGTCCGGAGCTGCCGGGACGGTGTTCCTCGCAACCAGCGTCTCATTCGAGGATGAGGTTCCCGGGAGCGACTGCGCGACCGGCTGCATCGGTGACTCGTACCGCAAGAACAGAATAGAGGCCGCCGCAACGCTCGCGGCCACTGCGATTCCCCCGAGCGGCATCAGCCACCGAGGCACGCTCCGCCGCGGTGTTGCGCGGACCGGCTCGATCACCTTGGGGGACACCCCGGCCGGCTCAGCGGAAATGGCATTGTTGACGCGCACGGCAAGGTTGGAATTCAGCCGCGCGCCGCCTTCGGCGCGGATGGTCGCACCGATTGCGGCATAGACGCTCCAACGCGCCTTCAGGTCCTCGTCACGGGACAGGCGCCGAGCCAGCAGCTCACATTCGGCGGCGGGCAGCTCGTTGTCGAACATCGCGGACAGTTGACTGTCGAGCTCCTCGTTCATCCCATATCCTCCGTACGGCCCAGGCCGCCTTCAAACACTTCACGCAGGCGCCGATCGATCGCTTCGCGCGCCCGGAATATACGCGACCGGACGGTCCCGACGGGACAATCCATGGCCGCCGCGATCTCTTCGTATGACAATCCGTCGAGCTCGCGCAGGACGATCGCGGTCTTCAGGTCCTCGGGCAGTGCCTCGATGGCGGCGTTGACGGTGCGGCGGATCTCATCCGTCAACACCAACCCTTCCGGGGTCTCGGAATCTTTCATTCGGCCTTGCATATCGTAGGACTCTTCGGCGGCGTCGGAGCTGCGGTCAATGTTGTACTCGATGGGGCTGCGGTCGCGGGACACGACGGCATTCTTCGCGGTGTTGATGGCAATACGATAAAGCCAGGTATAGAAGGCACTGTCGCCGCGGAACTGCGGCAAGGCCCGGTAGGCCTTGATGAATGCCTCCTGGGCGATGTCCTCGGCTTCGGCCGGATTGCGCACATACCGCATAACGAGCTTGACGAGTTTGTGCTGGTACTTGCGCACCAGCGCATCGAACGCGCCCTTGTCACCGCCTTGGACGCGTCGAACCAGGCTTAGATCGCTGACATCGGCGCTCATGGCGCCCTACTCCCGCAGGGTAAAAGGCCGCCGCGCCGCGACCTGGATAGACCCGCTCTCCCCATTAAAGTTCAGGAAAGACATCAATATTTACCCGCTCGGTGGCCGCGGATGGCGGCGACCAGTCGGGCCATATTGGGGTCGCTGACGGGAGTGTGACCGAACAGCAGGTCGGCCAGCACCGGATCGGGCAGCTCCAGCAGTTGCCGGAGGGTGTCGCGGTCGTGGGTCGAGGCATCGGCGACCCGCGAGCGGACATAACGGTCGAGCAGGATGTCCAGCTCCTTCATGCCTCGGCGACACCGCCACAGCAGGCGGCGGCCTTCCTCATCGAGACTGGCGGGTGGGACCTGCATCACTAGGACTGGCGCTCCACCATCATCTTCTTGATCTCCGCGATGGCCCGGGCCGGGTTCAGGTCCTTCGGGCAGACATCGGTGCAATTCATGATCGTATGACACCGGTACAGGCGGAAGGGGTCTTCCAGGTTGTCGAGCCGGTCGCCGGTGGCCTCATCCCGGCTGTCGATGATCCAACGATACGCCGCGAGCAACGCCGCGGGGCCCAGGTAGCGGTCGCTGTTCCACCAATAGCTCGGGCACGCGGTGGAGCAGCAGGCACACAGGATGCAGGCGGCCGGCCGGTCGATCTTTTCCTGGTCTTCCTTGGATTGCAGGCGCTCCCGGTCCGGAGGCGCGGGTGTGCGGGTCTGAAGCCACGGCTTGACGGATGCGTACTGCGCATAGAAGTTCGTCAGATCCGGCACGAGGTCTTTGACGACCGGCATGTGCGGCAAGGGGTAGATCGCAACGGTCGAGCCCAGGTCCTCCATCGAGGTGGTGCAGGCGAGCCGGTTCAACCCGTCGATGTTCATCGCGCACGACCCACAGATCCCTTCCCGGCAGGAGCGCCGGAACGTGAGGCTCGAGTCGAGGGTCGACTTGATATGAATTAGGGCATCCAGAACCATGGGACCCACGCCCTTCAAGTCCACCTCGAACGTGTCGATTCGGGGATTCTCGTTGGACTGCGGCTCGAACCGATAAATCCGGAATGTGCGGGTCGCGTTGCCCGGGGACTTCAGGAGCTTGCCGGGGCGAATGCGGGAATGGGCGGGAAGCGTGAATTCGGCCATGTCAGTAGGTACGTGCCTTCGGGGGAATCGTTTCGACTTCGTCGGTCAGGGTCTGCAGGTGCACGGGCCGGTAGTCGAACCGGACCTTGCCCGGCCCATCGACCCACACCAGCGTGTGCTTCATCCAGTTCTGATCGTCGCGATTCGGATAGTCCTCGCGGGCTTGAGCGCCGCGGCTTTCCTTGCGATTGCCTGCGGAATGAATGGTGGCGGTGGCCTGCAGAAGCAAGTTCTCGAGCTCCATCGTCTCCACCAGGTCCGTGTTCCACACGAGTGAGCGATCGGTGACCTTCACGTCCGGGAAGGTCTCGAAGGTCTTCTGCAGTTTGACCATGCCCTCCTGGAGGGACTCTCCCGTACGAAACACCGCTGCATCGCGTTGCATGGTCTTCTGCATTTCCAAGCGGATCTCGGCGGTGGGCCGGGAGCCGTTGGCGTTTCGATATTTATCCAGGCGGCTGATCGAGAGGTCGGCGCCGTCCTTCGGCAGCGGTTTGTGACCGGTGCCGGGCTTCACGATCTCGGCGCAGCGTCGCGCGGCTTCACGTCCAAACACCACCAGGTCCAACAGCGAGTTGGAACCGAGCCGGTTGGCACCGTGAACCGATACGCACGCGGCTTCACCGACGGCCATCAGCCCCGGCACGACGCCAGTGGAGGTAACCACTTCGCCGTGGTAATTGCAGGGGATTCCGCCCATGTTGTAGTGCACAGTGGGCTGCACGGGAATCGGCTGCTTGGTTACATCGACACCGGAGAAGATGCGGGCCGTCTCCGCGATGCCGGGCAGGCGCTCGTGAATCACCTCGGGACCGAGATGCTCGAGGTGCAGCTCGATATGGTCGTGCTCCGCACCGACACCCCGCCCTTCTCTCACCTCCACGGTCATTGCCCGACTCACCACGTCGCGTGAGGCGAGGTCCTTGGCATTGGGCGCGTAACGCTCCATGAAACGCTCGCCCTTTGAATTGGTCAGGTAACCACCCTCACCGCGCGCGCCTTCGGTAATGAGACATCCGGCACCGTAGATGCCGGTCGGGTGGAATTGGACAAACTCCATGTCCTGCAGCGGCAGGCCGGCACGCAACACCATCGCATTGCCGTCGCCGGTGCAGGAGTGAGCCGATGTACACGAGAAGTACGCGCGCCCATAGCCGCCGGTGGCGAGGATGGTCATGTGAGAACGGAAGCGATGGATCTTGCCTTCCATCATGTCGATCGCCACGACACCCCGGCACGCGCCGTTCTCCATGATGAGATCGATCGCGAAGTACTCGATGAAGAAGGTCGCCGAGTGACGGATCGACTGCTGATAAAGGGTGTGCAGCATTGCGTGACCGGTACGGTCGGCGGCGGCGCAGGTTCGCTGCGCGATGCCCTTGCCGAAGTGCGTGGTCATGCCACCGAACGGCCGTTGGTAGATTCGGCCCTGCTCCGTCCGGGAGAAGGGCACTCCATAGTGCTCCAACTCGATGACGGCCGCGGGCGCCTCCTTGCACATGAACTCGATGGCGTCCTGGTCGCCGAGCCAGTCGGAACCCTTGACGGTGTCGTACATGTGCCAACGCCAATCGTCTTCACCCATATTCCCGAGCGCGGCGCTGATGCCGCCTTGGGCCGCCACAGTGTGACTGCGCGTGGGGAAGAGCTTGGAGATGCAGGCCGTCTCGAGACCCGCTTCCGCGAGCCCCAGCGTCGCGCGCAGACCCGCGCCACCCGCTCCTACAACCAGCACATCGTAGGTGTGATCGACAAATTCATAGGCGCTCACGAGGCGCCTCCAAAAGCGACTTTGAGGATCGCGAATACGCCGGCCACGGCGAGGAAGGCGTGCAGAAAGGTCAATGCCACGAGCGTTACCGTCCTCAACCCTGTGTTGTGTACGTAATCCTCAACGACAACTCGTACGCCGAGTTGGGAGTGATAGGTCGCCACCAGCACCAGCAGGACCAACAGCAGCGCGGTCCAGCTTTGCGCCATCCAGGCGACGACGGTGACGTGATCGAGCGCCGGCAGGGACGCCAGCGACACCGTAAACCAGATGGTCAACGGTACCAGTCCAATGGAGGTCAGGCGTTGCACCCACCAGTGGTGGACGCCGCTTTTGGCCGATCCGAGTCCGGTGACGGTTCCGAGAGGGCTGCGCAGGCTCTTCATGACCCATGCCCCGCAGACACGAACAACCAATATCCGAACACGAGGGCCAGAAGCACGGTGGCCGTCACAACGAACCAAGTGCTTCGCTGGGCCTGCGCGCGTTCGAGGCCATGACCCGTATCCCACACCAGGTGCCGGATGCCGGCGGCCAGGTGATAACAGAACGCAAGGAGCAGGCCGGCGTAGATGAGTTTGAAGAACCCCGAGGAGAGGATCTCATGGGCCCGCAGGTAGTCGCGGTTGCTGCTCGCGACCGCCATGAGCCAGTAGACGAGAACCAGCAGCCCAACGGACAGGATGACGCCGGTGATGCGGTTGGTGATGGATGACAACAGCGAGTAGCGTGACATCCTGTAAATGGACAGGTGTGGCGATAAGGGTCGTGCGCGCATTGTGTTCCGGTGGCTCCGTTGCAGGCGCCGCATTGTGCTCCTGCCGGTATTCGAGGGCCGAATAAATAGGATTTAGAAGTCGATGCAGCGCCCCTTGCGCTCCCAGTCGCCGAAGCGGGTGGGCTCGGGCCCCGCGGGACCGCCGATTTCAACGGGCTGCTGCGTTGCCGGTGCACCCGGTAAATTCCGGGCTGCCGGGCCTGGGGTTGACTCGGGCGCTGAAACGGCGGGTTCAGCTCCTGCTTCTGAGGCATTCTGCATAGCCGCTCAATTCTGCCAGAATCCGCCGATGCGCACCGCATTGGAAGGTATCTATCTGCAGGACACGGGAATTGTCCGTGTGCAAGGGGCCGATGCGCTCACGTTCCTGCAAGGGCAGTTGTCGAACGACCTGGCCAAGCTCAGCGCGCGGCAGTCGCTGCTGGCCGGGTATCACAACCCACAGGGGCGCACGATTGCCGTGTTGCGGCTCGTGCACTGGAATGCCGAGGACATCCTGATTGCGCTGCCGCGCGAGCTCGCCGCCGCGGTGGCCTCCCGACTCGCCAAGTACGTGTTGCGGGCGAAAGCGAAGGTCGCCGATGAATCGGCTGCCTGGCGGGTGGTCGGGCTGGTTGATTCGGGGCCGGCGCAGGGCGCTGATTCGACCACTGACTTGCCGGTCGCGCTCGGAGCTCAGGAGCGTGGCGAGAACATCGTGTTCGTCCGTGTCGCAGATCAACCGCCACGCTGGCTGGCCCTATCGCCGGCCGCCGCGGCGTCCCCTGGATTGGATTACGCCCCGGTCGATCGAGCTACCTGGCTGCGACTCGAGGTCGCCGCCGGGCAACCGCAGGTGTTCGCGGCGACCTCCGAGGAGTTCGTGGCGCAGATGTTGAATCTGGATTCAGTGGGCGGGATTGCCTTTGACAAGGGGTGCTACACGGGACAGGAAGTCATTGCGCGCGCGCACTACCGTGGACGAGTGAAGCGGCGCATGCAGAGGTTTGTGTCGCGCGCGGCTTGCGAGCTGGCCCCGGGGGACACGGGGCAGCTTGCCGACGGGCGGACCTTTAAAGTTGTGTTGAGTGCGCCGTTGGCGGATGGGCGGTGCGATTTCCTGGCGGTCGCCTCCATGGCGGGCCCTGAATCCGCAACTGATTCGGTTGTCGATACACCAGGCGCTGGCGTCGCGACTTCTGCCGGCACGACGGCGAGCCCGCCGACAGTCGTCGTCGACGCCGTGCAGGCTGAGCTGCCCTACCCTCTGCCGGACTGACGCAGCTCCATTTCCAGCCGGCCGAGTCGCCTCGTTGTGGCCTCAGCGGCCGCCGCACCGGTCGTTGCGACACGCGTCCGTCCTACAGGTCAACCAACTCGACCTCGTCTGGAGAAATAGCGCGCTTCAGGAAGCGGCTGCCGACTCTCGCGAATCGCTCTCGGCCATCGGTGGCGAGGAGTCTCACCGTTCCGGGGACGTTCCTGCCGGTGGCAAGCCCCGCATTCTGTAATTGCGCGTCCACACTCACCGCGGTGGTCGCGGCAGAATCGACAATCTGCACCTTTGGCCCGACCGCCTGGCGAATGGCACCGGCCAGGATCGGGAAATGGGTACACCCCAACACCAGCGTGTCGGGCGAATCCGCTCCCGCCCGGAACATCCGTGTCAGGTAATGACTGGCGATATCATTCGCAATCGATCCTTCATTGAGCCCCTCCTCGGCCAAGGCCACAAACAATGGCGCCGGCTCCGCATGCACTCGAGCATCGGGACGCCTGCGCAGAATGGCCTGTTGATAGGCCCCGCCCCGCACCGTTCCCTCGGTTGCAATCACTGCAATGATCCCGCTGCGCGATGCGGCGGAAGCCGCTTGCGCGCCGGGCTCGATTACACCGATGACGGGTAAGTTCTCGATGCGCTCCCGGATAGCGGGCAAGCCGACTGACGATGCCGTGTTACATGCAATAACGAGGCACTTCACCCCGTATTGCGTCAGCGCCTGCGCCGCCTGCACCGAATATCGGGCTATCGTTTCCGGGCTCTTGGTGCCGTACGGAAGGCGTGCAGTATCGCCCAGGTAGACGAAGCTCTCGTGCGGCAACTTGGTGATCAGCGCCTCGAGAACCGTGAGTCCCCCGACACCTGAATCAAACACGCCGATGGGCGCGTCATTCAATTCACTCAATCTCCGGACGCATGTGCGGAAACAGAATCACATCCCGGATCGAGGGCGAATCGGTGAAGAACATGGTCAAGCGGTCGATGCCCACTCCGAGGCCCGCCGTCGGCGGCATTCCGTATTCCAGCGCGCGAATGTAGTCCGCGTCGTAGAACATGGCCTCCTCATCGCCACTGTCCTTCAGTGCCACCTGGGCCTTGAAGCGCGCAGCCTGGTCTTCCGGATCGTTCAACTCGGAGAACCCGTTCGCGAGCTCACGCGCCGCCAGGAAGAACTCGAAGCGATCCGTGAGGAACGGATCCGCATCGTTCGCACGCGACAACGGCGAAACTTCCGCCGGGTACGCATGCACGAAGGTGGGATCGAGCAAGGTGTGCTCGGCCGTCTTATCGAAGATCTCCATCTGCAGCTTGCCGGCGCCGGCGTGTTGATTGAACGGGATCCCGAGCTTCTCGCAGAACGAGCGCAGGTAGGTCACATCGCGTAGCGACAGCGGATCGATGCCCGGATTGTTGTCGATGATCGCCTGCTCGACGGTCACCCGCCGGAACGGCTTGCCCAGATCGTAGTCCCGCCCCTGGTACACCATCTTGGTCGAGCCGTGGATGGCATCCGCCATGGAGCGCAAGGCCTTTTCCACCCAGTCCATGAGGTCCTGGTAGTCGCCATAGGCGAGATACAACTCGAGCATGGTGAATTCGGGGTTGTGGCGCGTGGACAGCCCCTCGTTGCGGAAGTTGCGGTTGATTTCATAGACCCGGTCGAAGCCGCCGACCACGAGGCGCTTGAGATACAACTCCGGCGCGATCCGCAGATACATGTCCACGCCGAGCGCGTTGTGATGGGTGATGAAGGGCTTGGCGGCCGCGCCTCCCGGAATCGGCTGCATCATGGGCGTCTCGACTTCGAGGAAATCGAGCGCATCCAGGTAACTGCGCAGGAAGCGGATGATGCGGGTCCGGATCATGAACACGTTCCGGCTCGCTTCATTGACGATCAAGTCGACGTAGCGCTGCCGATAGCGAGTCTCCATGTCCGCCAGGCCGTGCCACTTGTCCGGCAACGGCCGCAGCGACTTCACGAGCAGCCGCAGGCTGTCGACGCGCACCGACAATTCGTTGGTCTTGGTCCGAAACAACACGCCGCTGGCTCCGACGATGTCCCCGACATCCCAGCCCTTGAAGGCCTCGTAGGCCGCCGCCCCCAGGGACTCCTGCTGCAGGAACAACTGGATCTGGCCGGTCCGGTCCGCGATCTTCGCGAAGCTGGCCTTGCCCATGACGCGCTTGAACAGGATGCGGCCGCCCACCTGCACGCGGGTCGGGTTGGCCTCGAGCCAGGCGCCCGCGCGCTCGCCGAAGGCATCGTGCAACTGGCCGGCCAGCGAATCGCGCCGGAAATCGTTGGGAAACGCGCTGCCGTGACCGCTCGCGCGCAACTGCGCCAGCTTGGCCCGGCGTTCCGCGATGAGCTTGTTCTCGTCGGGCGTATTTTCGGTTGTGTCGGTCATGTTACTCAAACACCGGCCTTCAGCGAGGCCTCCAGAAACTGATCGAGATCCCCGTCCAGCACGGCGGTGGTATTGCCCACTTCGACACCGGTACGCAGATCCTTGATACGGGACTGATCGAGCACGTACGAACGGATCTGGTTACCCCAGCTCACATCCGACTTCGCGTCCTCGAGCACCTTGGCCGCCGCGTTGCGCTTGTTGACTTCGAGCTCATACAGCTTCGCCTTCAACATCTTCATCGCGGTGGAGCGATTCTTGTGCTGGCTGCGCTCGTTCTGACACGCGACCACGATCCCCGTGGGAATGTGCGTGATGCGCACCGCGGATTCCGTCTTGTTGACGTGCTGGCCGCCGGCACCGGATGAACGGTAGACGTCGGTCTTCAGATCCGCCGGATTGACGTCGACTTCAATGTCTTCGTCGACTTCCGGGGAGACGAACACGGAAGCAAACGAGGTATGCCGGCGGTTGCCGGAATCGAATGGCGACTTGCGCACGAGTCGGTGCACACCCGTTTCGGTCCGCAACCAGCCGTAGGCGTATTCGCCCTTGATTTCGACGGTGGCGCTCTTCATCCCCGCGACTTCGCCCGGATTGGAATCGATGACCTCGCATGTGAAGCCCCGCGCGGCACCCCACCGCAGGTACATGCGCAGCAGCATCTGCGCCCAATCCTGAGCCTCGGTACCGCCCGCACCGGCCTGGATATCCAGAAAGGCGTTGTGGGAGTCCATCTCGTGGGTGAACATGCGCTTGAGCTCCAGACGGCGCACGTCCGCCTCCAGAGGCACGGCCTCGGACTCGATATCCCGGGCGGCCGCTGCGTCGTTCTCGCTTTCCGCCAGCTCGAGCAGCTCACTGGCGTCGGCAATCCCTTTGGTCGCCTTGTCGATCTCCTCCACCGCCGCGGCGAGCCGGGCGCGCTCCTTGCCTAGCTCCTGCGCGCGCTCCTGGTTTTGCCAGACCGCGGGGTCCTCCAGCTCACGGGTGACTTCCTCCAGGCGCTCTTTCTTCTGGTCGTACTCAAAGAAACCCCCGAAGGGAGTCGATACGCTCCCCGAGATCCTTGAGCTGGCGCTTGAGCTGATTGACTTCCATCGACACGGTGCCTCGAAAACTGCGGATGCTAAACGGCGGGAAGAACGTGGTCCACCAGCAACTGCAGGCGGCGCTCCCCTTGATATTCATTCACATCCAGCCGGTAGACGAGCTGGACGGCCCCTTCGGGCGGACTGAAGGTCTCCCGCGCCTCGATGTGGTTGAACGCGATGGCATCGAACGACCGCCCGGTGTTGGGAACTTCGACCCACATTTTCAAGTGCCGCTCGCCCACCACCCGGGTATTGCGGATGGTGAACACCCCATCGAAACAAGGCTCTGGAAATGCCTGGCCCCATGGCCCGCCGGCGCGCAGCGCGCGGGCCGTCTCCAAGGCGATCTCCTGGACCGACAGCTCGCCGTCGGTCTCTACGGCGTCGGCCCCTACGTTCCTTCCCGCCCACCGGGCGACCTCCTCGTCGAACGCTTTCGCGAACGGGTCCAGCAATTGACGCTGGACTGTGAGTCCGGCCGCCATCGCATGACCACCGAATTTGCTGATGAGCTCGGGGTGCCGTGCTGCGATTGCATCCAGTACGTCGCGGATGTGGATGCCCGCAACGGACCGTGCCGACCCGCGGAGTTGGTCATCACTCGCCAGTGCAAACGCGATCACCGGCCGCCGGATGCGATCCTTTACGCGGCTGGCGACGAGACCAACGACACCTTGGTGCCACGATTCGTCGAAAAGGCATACGCCGCTTCTTTGAAGCGCACGCGGACTGGGTTCGCGCAGTTGCCGCACGGCATTGAGCGCCTCTGCCTGCATGCGCGCTTCGATGTTTCTGCGCTCCAGGTTGAGCTGGTTCAACCGCTCAGCGACCGTTCGCGCCACCGCCGGATCATCGGCGAGCAGACATTGGATGCCGATGGACATATCGTCGATTCTGCCCGCTGCGTTCAACCTCGGCGCAACCGCGAACCCAAGATCCGTAGCGGTGATGTCAGCGATTTCACGCTGAGCGATCGCCAGGAGGGCCGTGATTCCGGGGATGCATCGGCTGGCGCGAATGCGTCGCAGTCCTTGTGACACCAGGACCCTGTTGTTCCCGTCCAGAGGAACCAGATCGGCGACCGTGCCCAGCGCAACGAGATCGAGAAATTGGGAGACGCCGGGAGCTCCGGGCGGTGTCAGTTTCAACTCATCGAGACGACGCTTCACCGCTGCCATCACGTAGAAGGCAACGCCGACGCCGGCAAGCGCGCGGCTGGCAAATTGGCTGCCGGGCAAATTGGGATTGACGATGACGTTAGCGGCGGGGAGGGTCAGCCCCGGCAAGTGGTGATCGGTGATGAGGACCGCGATACCGCGCGAGCGAGCTTCGGCAACACCGGTTAGGCTGGAAATGCCGTTGTCCACGGTCACTATCAGAGTGGGGGAGCGAGTCGCTGCGATCGCAACGATTTCGGGTGTCAGGCCATAGCCGAATTCAAATCGGTTCGGCACCAGGAAGTCGACGGACGCGAAACCCCATGCAGTGAGTGCGCGGATCATCAATGCAGTGCTCGTCGCTCCGTCGGCGTCGAAATCGCCTACGACCAGGACCCTTCCGCGCTCGCGGTGCTGGAGGAGCAGATCTACCGCGGCTGGAACGCCTTCCAATGTGCCGACGGGGTGCAATCTTTCGAGCGAGGTGTCGAGCTGCGCCTGGGAACGGACGCCCCGCGCGACATAGATACGCCTCAGGACAGGATGCAAGTCGCTCGCGAAGCCCGCGCAGTCAACGCCCATCTCACGTCGAACAACACGCAACGGTGCCATGCCGCCACGTGCTGAACTCACGCCGCTCCCGATCGCGGCCATGTTGGTGGCGAGTGCGGTCGTCGCGCTCGGCGATCCGGAGGTGGACGATGATTCAGCGCCCGGCGGCTTCACGAGCGATCCGAGCAGAGACGCTACGCTCGTGGGTGTCGACGACGGTGACTGACTCATTGAAGTCCTGACAAACCGACTGGCGCACGTCGCCAGAATTTGAACCGGTCGCTGGCGCGCAGCGACATCTGGAAGTCATTGGCGAGCACAACGAGTCGGTCGCATCGTCCGGCGTTCAACGCTTCGACCGCCGGCGCGATGAAGCGGCGATCGATGGCTACGAAGGCCTCGAGAAACGTCCACTTCGGATTGGATTGCAGCATCAGACCGATTTCAATTGCGAGCACCGCGCGCCGCGCCTGAGGATAGCTGAAGAGGTCCGCGAGCTGCTGGGGCAATGGCGAGACTTTCGCGCCCCGCGTGGCCCAGAGGCCCTGCAGGTACGAGTCACGCCCGAAAGCGATGTCAGAACCTGATGAACCCGAAGCCGCCGACGCGAGCCTGCAGTCGACATTCCCGCCACCGCGCGATGTCGCAGTGGCAGCGGCACTGCTGGCCGGGGCAATGGGACCACCACCCCACAGCCAAAGCGCTGTGATTGGCTGTTCACTACGGCGACGACGGGCTTCGTTGATGGCGTGGTCGTGCAACCACATCTCGATTTCCGCGCCCAGTTTGCGCAGCGTCGGGGTAGCGCCTCCTTGCTGAACCATCCCGGCACCCATGGCGCGCGCCGGCTCCGCCAGTTCCGCGATCGGAACGTCGGGACCCAACATCAGAAAGTCGCCCGCCTCCAGAGGCTGGAGGCGAAACCCTGAATCGTGAAACACGCGCTGGAAATCCGCGGCAAGCGCTTCCTGCTCAGGGGCCTCGAGGCGAAGGAGGCTGCGGCGATCGACATGAACGCTCGTCATGCCCGCGACCCAATGCATCGGCGTAGCAACCCACGCAACCGATGAAGTCTCGGGCAGATCCGGCAGGGCGGCTGCCGCAACGGTGGCAGCCGGGCGGCCTTCCGCACCGGTGAGCCAACGGCTCAACCAGGGTCGCCACCCATCGGGAATTCGGGAGCGCGTTGCGAAGCGAGTGACGTGCTGGAGGCCGGGAAGCGTGACCCCGGCGGGAAACTCCCCATCGGACGAGTCCTGCGAAAGGTAGAAATCGGAAAGGACGAGAACGAGTTCGTGCACGCGGCATTATATTCGGCTTCAATGCCGCCATGAAATTCACACTCGAAAACAACCCCAACCTCAACTTCGTCCGTGCCTATTCCGCCGCGGAGCTGCGGATCGGCGAGCACCGCATTCGCTCGAGCTGCATCGTCATGGCGAATGCGCTCATCGCCGATTGGCTCCCCGAGACCCTGGATCAGCTGCAAGCGAATGACCTGGAGCCGATTTTCGAGCTGCAGCCGGAGTTGGTTTTGCTCGGGACGGGCGCACGGCAGCGATTTCCGGCGGCGGACATCCGCGCCGCCTTCACGACTCGCAAGATCGGATTGGAGGCCATGGACCTGGGCGCGGCCTGCAGGACTTTCAACATCCTGGTCCAGGAGGACCGGCGGGTCGCCGCGGCCTTGTTCTTGAGGTAGGAGCCGGGGCCGCTGCAGCGGCCTGAAGAAGACACAGGGGGAGAGCTCAATCAATCCAACAATCATTCGAAGCTGACAGACTCGAATAACTGTCTTTATTTTCTTTTTCTTGCCGCCTTATTGCTTTTGTCTCATCTCCCCTCCTCCCTGTGTCTTCTTCAGTCCGCTGCGCCCGCGGAATGTCGTTGTTAGGCGACGGGGCGATGTTAAACGTGCGCTAAGTAAATGCGCAAGTCCTTTGCGCAACAAAGAGTTTTCCCCGCCGCACGCGGCGTCCCACCGCTATTTCCCCGTCTGAATGCTTCGAACACGGCAAGAACCAAAGGCCTTCGCTATCAGTGAGTTGGAAGCATCACTTAATGTACGGCACGGGGTCAGGCCAGGCCGCCGAGGAGCGGTACGAACGCCACCGGTCCGAGCGATTCCTTCTCTATCCGCTGCTCCTTGCGGGTGAAGCGAATCAACTGTTGCTCGCCTTCGGCACCCACCGGCACCAGCAGGCGACCGCCGATCTTCAACTGCTGAAGGAGCGCCTCCGGCACGGTCAGCGGAGCAGCCGCTACCAGGATTCCATCGAACGGAGAATGCGCCTTCCACCCCGCGATGCCATCACCGTAGCGGAATCGGACGTTTCGGATCCCGAGCTCCTTGATGCGCTCCTTGGCGCGAAGCATCAGGGGCTCGATACGCTCGATCGTGTACAACCGATCGACGAGCGGGGACAGAACCGCGGTCTGATAGCCGCACCCGGTTCCCACTTCGAGCACGCTGTGAAGGGGTCCGCCTTCGAGGAGGGCTTCGGTCATGCGCGCAACAATGTACGGCTGCGAGATGGTTTGCCCGAAGCCAATCGGGAGCGCCGTGTCTTCATACGCGCGACTGCCCAGTGCCTCATCCACGAAGATGTGACGGGGCACGTTCTTGACTCGGTCCAGCACCGCAAGGCTCTTGATGCCCTGGTCACGAAGCCGTTGCACGAGGCGATCCCGCGTCCGAGCGGACGTCATGCCGATTCCAGCGAGTCGAACGTCAACCATCAATACCTTCCAGCCAACTCTGCACCACCGGCAGCGCGGAATGCCGGGTTAGATCGATTTGTAACGGCGTCACCGAGACATAGCCCTCGGCGACGGCATGGAAATCCGTACCGGGTCCCGCCTCGTTCTGAGGTCCAGCGGGTCCTACCCAATAAACCGGACGTCCGTGGGGATCTGTCGCGGGCACAACCGGCTCCGAGGGGTGTCGGAATCCGAGTCGCGTGGTCCTGAACCCACGGATCTGGCCGATAGGCAGGTCCGGTACGTTGACGTTCAGGATTAAAGCGCGTTCGAGCGGTTTGCGCAGTAACTGCGCGACCAGCCGCCGCGCCACCTCCGCCCCGGCCTGGAAATTCCGCCCACTGCCGGGTGAGGTATTCAGGGAGACCGCGATCGTGGACAGACCCAGGAAGCGCCCTTCAATCGCCGCCGCCACGGTTCCGGAATACAGGACGTCATCGCCCAGATTCGGCCCCTCGTTCACACCGGAAACCACCATGTCGTGCGAGTAGTCGAACAGGCCGGAGACGGCCAGGTGAACGCAGTCGGTCGGTGTGCCCGGGACGAAATAGACGCCCGGCTCGGCTTCAAATACTCGCAGGGGAACATCGAGGGTCAGGGAATTGCTCGCGCCACTTCGATTTCGATCGGGCGCCACCACGGTCACCTCGGCGAGGGTTGACAGGGCCTCGCGCAGCCGGCGGATGCCCTCCGAGCGAAAGCCGTCATCGTTGCTGACCAGTATTTTCAAGCAGTACGTGTCTCTGGAGCCAGGTAAAGGCGCGTCACTATAATGTTTTTGACTCCATTTCGCGGAGGTAGCGTGAATCACAAGCTCGATGACAACGATGCCGACCTCTTCCGCGAAGCAGTAAAGGACGTCAAACCGCTGACCTACCATGCTCCGGTGGTGGAGTCAGCGCCCCGTCCGCGACCCATAGCGCGATTCACCCGCGCGGATCGTTATGCAGTACTGCAGGAGAGCTTGCACGCCGACGTAAATGATCCCGAGCTCGCCAGCGGCGAAGAGCTCGTGTTCGCCCGCGAGGGAATTCAGAAGATGATTCTGCGCAAGCTCCGCCGCGGTCAGTACCAGGTCCAGGCGGAAATCGACTTGCATGGTCTCACTGTCGCTGAGGCCAAGGAAGCCGTTCGGTCGTTTCTGGCCAACGCGCTCGATCGTCACCTTAGGTGTGTGAGGATCATTCACGGCAAAGGCCTGCGCTCGGGTCACCGAGGGCCGGTTCTGAAGAGTGCAATTAGTGGGGTACTACAGCGGGTGGGGCCCGTGCTGGCCTACGTATCCGCGCGCCAGGTCGATGGGGGCACCGGTGCGCTCTACGTATTGCTAGCCACCTGGCAACCCAAAGGCTAACCGCAGTTGCTGCTCGACGGCCGCAGGGGCGGTCGACAGCTGCCGATGCGACACCCGAATCGCCCTGTTTTTAGAAGCAGCGACTAGCTTTCCGACTCGGGTTCGCCGTCGGGCGTGGCGATGTCGAAGATCTCGCGGAGCACGGTGGTGGCGAAGCTGCCGCGGGTCAGGCGGAAGCGCAGCACGACTGCCTCAGCGTCGCGTGACCATTCCAGATCGCGTACGGTGAGGCGCAGGCTGCGGCGCTCTTGCTCCATGGCGGCGGCCTCGACTAACGCAGCAGGCTCGGGAAACTCGGTGGCCACCCTATTCTCCAGCGCCAGCACGCGGCCCTGCGATGCGGGGCTTCCACGCCCCCACATCGGGCCTGTGGGATGGATGTCGAGATGCAAACAGCGCTCGGTGAGGGTCTGGTCGACCGCTGCCACGGCGAACACACTGCCGCGCCCGTCCAAGTTGGCGACATCGCCTGCTTCCAGGCGATTCCAAGTACCCTCGCCGACCCGCTCAGCCAGAACCGCGTTGAATATCAAACTTCGTGCGGCTGACAGGACGAATCCGCGCTCCGGCATGCGCAGTGGTTTCAGACCACCGGGGATGCGGGCCAGGTTCGAGGCGTGTCGACCGAAACGCTGTGGGCCAAAATAGTTGGGTACGCCGCGACGCGCGATCAACTCCATACGGTCCGCCATTTCAAGGTCGGATACGGTGACGTCACGGACCCGGATGACGAACGTGTTTCCCGCGAGCGCGCCACGCGGCAATTTGCGAGTGTGGGCGTGCGCTTCGAGGACCTCGAATTCAGGCGTTCGGACTGCGGCCCAGGCTGCCAAGGACTGCGCCGACTTGGGCACCGTGAACCATTGAATCGCAACGGCACGCCGATCCTTCAGACCGGCGAATCCGACGTCCATCGGGCGACAGGAACCTACTTTGGCCAGCTCGCGAGCCACCCATTGGGTGTTTGCATCACGCTTGCGGACCTTCAAGAGCACATGCTGCCCGGTACCCGCCGGTGCGAAACCTAGGTCTTCCTCGACGATGAAGTCATCAGGTTGGGCACGAAGCAACCCAACGCTCAGGGGGGCCCCAAACGCCCGGGGTGGACCGAGTGCCGCGGCGGCCCACGCCGACGAAGGCACAGCGAATGCCGGCCGATCGGGCGCCGCGGGGGGCAACTCACCAACAGTCACGTGCGTGCGCCCGTCGGGGCCCCACTTTCGGCTCCTTCAGCGGCTCTCACGCGCGTCGAGGAGTAACACGACTGCTTGCGCGGCGATGCCTTCCTTGCGGCCGAGAAAACCCAGTTTCTCGGTGGTCGTCGCCTTCACGTTGACGAACTCCTCCTCGACCTCGAGAAGCGCGGCAATCTGTTTGCGGATTTCATCGCGCACCGGCCCGACCTTGGGTGATTCCGCCAGCACGGTGATATCGGCATTACCCACCCGCAGCTTGCGGATCAGCAACATGTTCATCGCCGAGCGCACGAACGTCTTGCTGTCGGCCCCCCGCCACCGCGGGTCGGTGTCCTTGAAATGCTGCCCGATGTCTCCGAGCCCGGCAGCGCCCAGCAGCGCATCGCACAATGAGTGGAGGATGACGTCGCCATCCGAATGGGCTACCACTCCATGCGTGTGGGGGACTTTGACACCGCCCAGCATGACGAAGTCGCCGGGCCCGAACCTGTGCACGTCGACTCCCGATCCTATTCTCACGTCGCCTCTTCCTCTGTTTTCTGAGCACCGACCCCTGCGTGGGCCGCCAACAGTGCCACCGCGATGACCAGGTCATCCGCGCTCGTAATCTTCAAATTCGTCGTGGATCCCTCAACGACCAAGGGACGTTCGCCGAGCCACTCCAATGCCTGGGCTTCGTCAGTGGGAATCCTGCCGTCCGCATGCGCCTTGTCGAGAGCCTCGCACAGGCGCCCGTATCGAAACATCTGAGGAGTCAACGCGCGCCACAAACTCGTTCGATCGACCGTCTTGATGATCTCTTTATTCTCGCCTGTGTGTTTGAGCGTATCAGCGGCAGGTGCCGCTAAAATTCCACCTACGGCATGCGACTGAACACGATGCAACAGTTTGTCGATGTCCTGCCGGGCAACACACGGGCGCGCGGCATCATGCACGAGCACCCAATCACCGGCCATCGCACGACCCGCCAGCGCGGCCAGCCCATTGCGCACTGAATTGCTTCGCTCGCCGCCGCCGGTGGCGGTGATCACTCTAGGCAAGGTCACCGCGGGTGTGGTTGGCAACGACAGGCCGGGGTCCGTAAATCCTTCGGTGTCGGCCCCGCCTGACCGGGCCGCCGCGCGTTCGGCGGCACGGGTCGCGTCTGCCAACACGGCAGCGAGGCCCGGCCCACTCGCTCTCGTGATGTCGGTTACATCGGGCAGGCGTTCGGCAACCGACGGCCAGTAGACATCCTGAGTCCCGAGGACAACGACAACTCCCAAACACCTGGAGTCGTACAGGAACGGCGCCAAGGACCATTCGATGACGGTCCGTCCGTGAAGATGGGCATATTGCTTGGGTATGCTTTCGCCGAAGCGGCGACCCACGCCCGCGGCCGGCATGACTAGCCAGTAACGCATGGAACGCCCCGACTCGAGGAACCGCTACCGCGCAGCGGTCCGGGTGTGGTGATCGCCGTCCTGCGCAACAGCATGCGGCGGAACGACCTGATAAAACGTCTCATTGCCCGCAATCATGCCCAGATCGCTGCGCGCGCGCTCTTCCAGCGCGCCCATTCCAGACTTCAGGTCGCGGACCTCCGCCGCGAGCTGCCGGTTGCGCTCGACCAGCTTTTCGTTTTCCGTGCGCTGCGTCGCGACCGCGGACTCGAGACGGCGCAGCTCGCGCAGACCCTGCTCTGACAGCCAGATCCGGTACTGCAGCACCAGGACGACAACGAGCAAGGCTGAGGCGAGCCACTTCATGAGCCCGATAGCCTATCAGACCCGCTACCGCGCGCGAAGCGGGAGCGATTGCTGCGACTGAGCGAAAATAGGCGATCCTTGCGGTCACGGCCAGCTCGAAGGGGGGTAGATGATAGGAAAAGGCTCGAGTGCTCGGACGCGGCTGCGGCGGGCCGCGATTCACTGGGTGGCACAGGGCGCGGTGGCGACGTGCGCCATCGTCGCAACACTGGGCGCTGCCCTCGCCGTTGAGGCGATCAAGAGCGCCGCGGTCGACCCACCGCCCGCCGTAACGGCAACGCAAGAGGCGCCGCCCGAAGAAGTCGTGGTCGAGGGAAAACACGAAGGTCCGCGCATGTGGCGCGTGACCAAGGGCGATCACACGCTGTGGATCCTGGGAACCATCACCCCGCTGCCCCGTAAAATGCAGTGGCAGTCGGATTCGGTGGAAACCCTTCTACACGAAACACAGGAGGTGCTGCCGGCATGGCCCTCGATCGGTGTCAGCGCGAACCCGTTCACGGCCCTGCGACTTTATTTCACTTGGCGGAAAATACAGAAAAGTCCGGACCACATGAAACTGCAGGAGCAGTTGCCCGCACCGTTGTACGCGCGGTTTGCGGCGTTGAGAGCGCGTTATGCGCCGAGGGACACGAAGCTGGAGGAGTTGCGCCCGATGCTGGCGGGCGGGCGGTTGCTGGATGATGCGCTCAACGTATCGGGACTGACGATGCGCAATGAGGTTCAAAAGGAAGTTCTGAAGCTGGCTGGCAAACAGGGCGTGAAGGTCCACCAGACCAAGATGAAGGTGGATGACCCAGTGGATGTCCTGAAGGACTTGGGGGAGACGCCCAAAGAGAGCGAGATAGCCTGCCTGGCGGCCATTATCAGCCGGCTGGAGACCGACATGGGACCCATGCAGGCCCGCGCACGGGCGTGGGCATTGGGGGATGTCGATACGCTGCGCTCACTGCCGCACTCGGTCGATGACCGGATCGCCTGCCTGGCCGCGGTGTCGACCTCGGAACGAGTCCGCAACCTGGTGATCAAGGCGCAGGACGATTGGCTGATTGAGGCGGAACAGGCGCTCGCGAGGAATCAATCGACGCTGGCCGTACAGTCGATGGATCGCCTGCTCGGCGACGACGGCATCCTGGCCGCGCTGCGCAAGAAGGGCTACACGGTCGAAGGACCCTAGCCGCTGGCGCCCGACGGTGGAGCAAACGCGCCGCCACGGCGCCATCGACTCACGAAGTCAAATCGGCCCGGGCGCCGGAGGCGCACCCCGCGGGCGCCGCCGACAAAAACCACGCTTTTTGTCGGCGGCAACGCAACCCGGGCTCAGCGCGAACTTTTTTCGCGCAATCTAGATTCTTACCGGGAAGGCGTCGGCGCCGGCGTAGCGGACCTTGCCCAACTCGGCTTCTATGCGCAGCAGCTGGTTGTACTTGGCGATGCGGTCGGAACGCGACAGCGAGCCTGTCTTGATCTGCGTCGCCGCGGTAGCGACGGCGATGTCGGCGATTGTGTTGTCTTCGGTCTCACCGGAGCGATGCGATACCACCGAGGCGTAATGCGCCTTGTCGGCCATGTCGATGGCAGCCAGCGTCTCCGTCAGCGTGCCGATCTGGTTGACCTTGATCAGGATGGCGTTGGCAATGTGCTTGTCGATGCCTTCCTTCAGGATCTTCGTGTTGGTGACAAACAAGTCGTCGCCGACCAGCTGGATCTTCTCGCCCAGCGCCCGGGTGAGTATCCCCCAGCCTTCCCAATCCCCCTCGGCCATCCCGTCCTCGATGGTGATGATCGGATACTTGGCCGCGAGATCCGCCAGGTACTTCGAGAACTGCGCCGAGGTGAACGAGCGATTCTCGGCCGACAGCACGTAACTGCCGTCCTTGTAGAACTCGGAGCTCGCAACATCGAGACCCAGGTAGATGTCCTTACCCACCTTGTAGCCGGCCTTCTCGATCGCGCTCAGGATGACCTCGAGCGCCTCCTCGTTGGAGTCGAGGTTGGGCGCGAAGCCACCCTCGTCACCCACGGCCGTGGCGAGACCCCGGTCATGCAACACTTTCTTCAGGGTATGGAACACTTCAGCGCCGTAGCGCAACGCCTCCCGGAAGTTGGGCGCGCCGACCGGCAGGATCATGAACTCCTGAATGTCCAGGCTGTTATCCGCGTGTGCCCCGCCGTTGATGATGTTCATCATCGGCACGGGCATGACGGGCTCACGGCCCTTGCCCAGGTATTTGTACAACGGCTCCCGGGCGTCGATGGCCGCGGCGTGCGCGTTGGCCAGGGAGATTGCAAGCAGCGCGTTGGCGCCCAAACGGCCCTTGTTGTCGGTGCCGTCCAGCTCGATCATCCGGGCATCGATACCCGCCTGATCGCGCGAGTCGCGGCCGACGAGCGCCTGCTTCAGGACCGTGTTCACGTTCTCAACGGCCTTCAGGACACCTTTGCCGCCGTAGCGCTTCTTGTCGCCGTCGCGCAGCTCCACGGCCTCGCGGGTGCCCGTCGAGGCTCCCGAAGGTACGGCGGCGCGGCCCAGCACGCCGGACTCCAGCACAACATCCGCCTCGACCGTGGGGTTGCCCCGCGAATCAATGATCTCGCGACCGCGAATGTCCTTGATACGGCTCATAACAGACTTTCCTCGAAGGGGTTAGCTTTGACTGCACGATCGAGCGCCTCGAGCGTCGTCAGCAGAGGTTCCATCCGTCCGAGGGGCCACGCATTCGGACCATCGGACAATGCCTTGGATGGGTCGGGATGGGTTTCCATGAACAGTCCCGCGATGCCGGAGGCGACCGCCGCCCGCGCGAGGACAGGAATGAATTCACGCTGTCCGCCGGAGGCGCTGCCCTGCCCGCCCGGCAACTGAACCGAGTGCGTCGCATCGAACACCACGGGACAGTTCGTGTCGCGCATGATCGCCAGCGAGCGCATGTCGGACACCAGATTGTTGTAACCGAACGAGAACCCCCGTTCGCACACCATGATGTCCTGATTGCCGGTGGAACGCGCCTTCTCGACTACGTTCTTCATCTCCCACGGCGACAGGAACTGGCCTTTCTTGATGTTGACGGGCTTACCTTGGCTCGACACGCTCAATATGAAGTTGGTCTGCCTGCACAGAAACGCGGGCGTCTGCATGACATCGACCACCGCGGCCACTTCGGCCATCGGAGTGTCCTCGTGAACGTCGGTCAGTACCGGAACGCCCACGGCCGTGCGCACATCGCTGAGGATCTTGAGCCCCGCATCGATACCCGGACCGCGGAAGCTCCTGCTCGAAGAACGGTTGGCCTTGTCGTAGGAGGCCTTGAACACGAACGGAATCGACAGCCGCGCGGTGATTTCCTTCAGGCGGCCGGCGATTTCCTGGGTCAGCGTCGGACCCTCGATCACGCACGGCCCGGCAATCAGAAAGAACGGTTGCTGCAGTCCGACTTCGTACCCCGAAAGTTTCATGCACCGGCCGCTTGCGGCAATTGAGCTGCCCGATGGGCCCGCGCGGCCCGGATGAAGCCCGTGAACAGCGGATGCCCATCACGCGGTGTCGAGGTGAACTCCGGGTGGAACTGGGTCGCGACGAACCAGGGATGGTTGGTGAGCTCAATCACTTCGACGAGATTGTCACGCGAGAAGCCCGAGAACCGCAGCCCCGCGTTGCGGAACCGGTCCAAGTAGTTGTTGTTGAACTCGTAACGATGGCGATGGCGCTCCATGATGATGTCCTTCGCGAAGATCTCGCGGGCGCGCGTCCCCGCGCCGAGCACCACTTCCTGCGCACCCAGGCGCATCGTCGCCCCTTTGTTGGATTCCTCGGTACGCTGCTGAGCGCCCCGAGCGAGGTCATTCCACTCGGAGATCATCGCAACGACCGGATGGGGCGTGGCACGGTTGAACTCCGTGCTGTTCGCATCGGTCAGGCCCAGCACATGACGGCCGTATTCAACAATCGCAACCTGCATGCCGAGGCAGATGCCGAGGTACGGCACGCCCTGCTCGCGCGCATAGCGCACGGCCTGGATCTTGCCCTCGATGCCGCGCTCGCCGAAGCCACCCGGGACCAGGATCGCGTCCATGCCTTCGAGCGCATGAGTGCCGTGCTGCTCGATGTCGGTGGACTCGATGTAGTGAATATTCACGCGCGTGCGGCTCTTCAGGCCGCCGTGCATCAACGCCTCATGCAGCGACAGATACGAGTCGCGGATCTGCACGTACTTGCCGACCATCGCGATATCGACCTGGCCATCCGGATTCGCCTTGGCGCTGACCACCTGGCGCCACTCGGTCAGATCCGTCGGCGGCACCTCGAGGCGCAGCTTGTCGACCACGATGTCATCCAACTGCTGCTCGCGATACAACAAAGGTATTTTGTAGATATCGTCCGCATCGATCGCGGAAATGACCGCACGTTCCTCCACGTTGGTGAACAGCGCGATCTTGCGACGCTGCTCTTCAGGCAGCGGATGCTTGCTCCGGCACAACAGGATGTCCGGTTGAATGCCGATGCCGCGCAGCTCCTTCACGGAGTGCTGGGTCGGCTTGGTCTTGATCTCACTCGAGCCACCGACCACCGGTACGAGCGTCAGGTGCATATATAAACAGTTGTTTCGGCCGAGCTCGACACCGAGCTGCCGGATGGCTTCGAGGAACGGCAGCGACTCGATGTCACCGACCGTACCGCCGATCTCCACCATGCAGATGTCCGCGCCGTCCGCGCCGAGCTTGATGCTGCGCTTGATTTCATCCGTGATGTGTGGAATGACCTGGACGGTCGCGCCGAGATAGTCGCCGCGCCGCTCCTTGGCAATCACGCGCTCGTAGATGCGGCCGGTGGTGAAGTTGCTGTTGCGCCCGGTCGTGGTGCGCACGAACCGCTCGTAGTGCCCCAGATCCAGGTCGGTCTCGGTGCCGTCCTGTGTGACGAACACCTCCCCGTGCTGGAACGGGCTCATCGTGCCCGGATCGACATTGATGTAGGGGTCGAGCTTGACCATCGCGACCTTGAGTCCGCGGGACTCGAGGATCGCACCCAGGGAAGCGGCGGCAATTCCTTTCCCCAACGAGGAAACGACACCACCGGTGACGAATACAAAGCGCGTCATAACAATTTTCGCAGGATTTCCGTCGCGGAGAGAAGAGCCGAAAGGCCATGAACGACGGGCAGACAAGTTACCACAACTCGGCCGCCACCGCGACCCTTTGATCAACTCTCGTGATGCAGGCGAGCCCGGCGGCGAGTTCCGGCACTGACCTGAATCGATTCGTCAACCCACAGCGAGCCAACCGCCAGCAGCCTCACCCCCGAAAAGACGAGCGGAAGGCGGCTCCTCTGCGCAATCGGCAGGTGAGATTCCTGCAGTAAGCTCTTGAGAGTGCGGCGCGGACCGCCGCGACGGGGCCGTAAGCGCTCGCCGCCGCTGCGGCGGCTGACAGTGACGCGCTCCGGCAACAGGTCCAAGTCGATCGGCCCGTGCGGATCGGCCTTCAGCTCGAGCGTGCCGCCCGCTGCGCCGAGATCGAGCCGCGGCGCAGTTATCCACAGCCACTCAATGTCGCTGGGAGTAGCAACCCGACCGTGTGCGACGCCCAGGTCCAGTAGATCGGCGTGGCGTGTGGCTGTAACGTCGCCCCACATTACAGTGGGGTTGGCGTCGGGGCGTGCATCGATCAGCGGTCCCGCAAGCTGGTCGAGGCGGGAGGTGTCCGGAACGCGCGCGCCGCGTTGCATAATCCAGAATCGCAATGCATTGCGTCGGCGATCGGGCGGCAAGGCACGAAGCGATGGGACAAACAACGCGGCTCCGCTGGAGGCGCGCTCGACATCGGTTCGCGCGATGGAGTCGAGCAGTCGCTGCGCTTCCGCCGCATGGCGAGCGCTGCGCGCGACTGCGCTGCCAATACCCTTCCAGCGTTGGCGAATCAGAGGCAGCACTCGGCGACGCAGGTAATTTCGATCGAGGGACTCGTCCGCGTTGGTGTCATCGTCGATCCAACTCAGCGCGTGGCTTCGCGCCCACATTTCCAACTCGGCGCGCGAACGAGACAACAGCGGCCGAGCGAGCCAGCCGCCGGCGAAGGGTGCGGTCGCCGGCATGGCGGCGAGTCCGGCGACGCCGGCGCCGCGAAATAACTGTAAAAGCACCGTCTCGAGCTGGTCGTCTTCATGATGGCCGGTCAAAAGGCACTCGCCCGGCTTCAGCTCGCCGGCCAACAAAGCATAGCGGGCATCACGGGCTGCGGCTTCCAGGGAGACGCCGGAGGTTCGCTCGATGCGGGTAGTCAACACGCGCACTTCCACGCCCAAGCGACGCCCCAAGGCACGGCAGTGCGAAGCCCACTTCGCCGCATTCGGATGAATACCATGATTGATGTGGACAGCACGCACTCGCGGGCGCTCGCCCTTGCCGCGGGCTGCCGGTCGTTGATCTGCGGCAACGGCTGTCCCACCGGCCCCGTGAGATGCCAACGCGGCGAGCAACACGGAGGAGTCGACTCCTCCGCTGAGTGCCACAACCCAATCGGGACTGCCTGGCAGCAGCTCTGCCAGGCGTGCGACCAACCACTGCGTGCCGAACGGTTGCGTGGTCGTTTAGTCCTTGCTCTCGGAGAACTCTCCGAACGAGGCGATCCGGGCCGCCCGCCGGGTGCGCAGCTCCTCGCGCGGCAACGCAGACAACTGATCGAGGTGACGAAGGATGGCCGCCTTCAGCCGGGCCGCTGTTTCCGTCGGGTCACGATGGGCCCCGCCCAACGGTTCCTCCACGACTTCGTCGACCAACTTCAGCTTGCCGAGGCGATCCGCGGTGAGGTTCAACGCCTCGGCCGCGGCTTCCTTCTTGTCCTGGCTCTTCCAAAGAATCGAAGCGCAACCCTCCGGCGAAATCACCGAGTAGGTGCTGTACTGAAGCATCAACAGACGATCGCATACACCGATCGCCAGCGCACCGCCCGACCCGCCCTCGCCCGTCACCACGGTGACGATTGGAACGCTGAGGACGGACATCTCGAACAGATTGCGGGCAATCGCCTCACTCTGGCCGCGCTCCTCGGCGCCGACACCCGGGTAAGCACCCTGAGTATCAATTAACGTCACCAGCGGCAATCCGAATCGCTCCGCCAGATGCATCAGGCGCAAAGCCTTGCGATAGCCTTCCGGCTTCGGCATACCGTAATTACGACGCACGCGCTCCTTGGTATCCCGCCCTTTCTGATGGCCGATGACCATCAAGGGGCGGTCGTCGAGTCTCGCCAGGCCACCGACGATCGCCAGGTCATCCGCGTACATCCGATCCCCGTGCAACTCGTGGAAGTCGCTGAAGATCGACTGAACATAATCCAACGTGTAGGGGCGATGGGGGTGGCGCGCGAGCTGGGTGATCTGCCAGGGCGTCAGGCTCGCGAAAATGCTGGTGGTGAGCTGCCGGCTCTTTGCCTGGAGCCGGTTGATCTCATCCTGGATGTTGACCTCGGATTCCGAGGTGACGTGTCTCAGCTCCTCGATCTTGGCTTCGAGCTCGGCGATGGGCTGTTCGAAATCCAGGAACGCAACGGCCATGTACGAATATGCTCCGTAACCTAAAGCTGGCGGAGGTTACGGGAGTGCCGCTCGGGTAGCAAACTTCGCCGATCCGGCGCCCATCGCAAGCGGAAGAAGCGGGTGTCGGGCACCAGCCGCCACGGACCGGTCGACGCGGGGCAAGCCCACGTTGGCCCGCGGGAGAGCACCGTCAACGCTCGGCGAATGAAGCCGCCAGTCCGCCCGGGGGTGCGCCATAGATCACTTGCACGCTTCCGCGACCCACCAGGGTTTCCAGCTTCTCCAGCAGCTCGCGGCTGGCCCGAACCGTCCACTCGGGGCCCAGGGTCAGCGCGCCGCGCGCCCCGGAGCCGACGTATTCCACGGTTACCGGGCAGGGACCCGGTCTGAAGGGCGTGAGGATCTCGGCCAGGCGGTTGAGCATGGCGCCGGCATCGGGACGGGCCACCCACTTGAGCACCACGCGCCGGGCCTGCTGTTCGCGAACTTTGTCGAGCTCCGTGATTTTCTTGGCCGACAGCCGCCAGGCATCACTGAACTCGTCGAAGCGTAACGAGCCTTCCACGAGCACCAGGGCATCCTTGGCCACCAGGTCCCGATACCTTTGGAAGACATCTTCGAACAGCGTGACCTCGACCCTGCCAGTACGGTCATCCAGACTGAGAATCGTGCGCGGTCCGCGCTTTTTAACCTCGTCAATCAATCCCGCGACGGTGACGGCCTTGCCCCCACCGAAGCGGACCGTCTCCATGGGGCGATCGCTGATGAGGTCGCCGATCCGATGCGTGACGAATCGGTTGAGTCCCGCCTCGAACTGCCCGATCGGATGGCCCGTGAGATACAGCCCGAGCGTCTCGCGCTCACCTTGGAGGCGAACGGCCTCGCTCCAGTCGGGCAGCTCGGGCGTCCGCAGCGGCACGACCACCGCGGCCCGCTCGTCCGCCACCAGGCCGAACATGTCGTTCTGGCCTGCATCCTGAGCCTTGGAATTCTGGTCACCGAGCTGCATTGCCGTCGGCAGACGTTGCATCAGCGTGGCGCGATTGGCTCCCAGGCCATCGAGGCTGCCCGAACGGATCAGTGCCTCCAACACCCGCCGATTGACCTTCTGCAGATCCAGCCGCCTGCACAAGTCTTCAATGCTCTTGTATGGCCCCTGCTGCTCGCGCTGGAGTATCAACTCCTCCACCGCGCCCCGCCCCACTCCACGCACGGCGCCCAGGCCGTAACGGATGGTTCGGTCGCCGCCCACGGCAAATTCGTAGAGCGAGTGATTCACATCGGGCGGCTTTACCTGCAACCCGATGTCGGCACATTCCTTGATGAGCGTGACGACCTTGTCGGTGTGATCCATGTCGGCCGACAACACGGCCGCCATGAAGGCGGCCGGATAGTGGGCCTTGAGGTAACCTGTTTGATAGGACAGCAGCGCGTAGGCGGCGGAATGCGACTTGTTGAAGCCGTAGCCCGCGAATTTCTCCATGAGGTCGAAAATGAACGCGGCCTGCTTCTGGTCGACGCCGCGCGCGACCGCGCCGTCCACGAAGATGGTCCGCTGCTTCGCCATCTCCTCTGGCTTTTTCTTACCCATCGCGCGACGCAACAGATCGGCGCCGCCCAGCGTGTAACCGGCCAGCACCTGCGCGATCTGCATGACCTGCTCCTGATACAGGATCACGCCGTACGTCGGCTCGAGGACGGGTTTGAGCGACGGATGCAGATAGTCGATCGGACCGTCGATCTTGCCGTGCTTGCGGTCGATGAAGTCATCGACCATGCCCGACTGCAATGGCCCGGGGCGGAACAGCGCGACGAGCGCCACGATGTCCCCGAACCGGTCGGGCTGCAGGCGCCGCACGAGATCCTTCATCCCGCGCGACTCGAGCTGGAAGACCGCCGTCGTGCTGCAGGCCTTGAGCAGCGCGAAGGTTTTCACATCGTCCATGGGGATGAAGTTGATATCGAGCGGCGGCTCGCCCTTCTGCGCCCGGATCCGATTGATGATCTTCAACGCCCAATCGATGATCGTCAGTGTGCGCAGGCCCAGGAAGTCGAACTTCACCAGTCCCGCGGCCTCGACGTCGTCCTTGTCGAACTGCGTGACGACGTTGCCGCCGGCGTCATCGCAATACAAGGGCGCGAAGTCGGTCAACACTGACGGGGCGATCACGACACCGCCGGCGTGCATGCCGGCGTTACGGGTCACACCTTCGAGCGAGCGAGCAAGATCGATCAGGCCCTTGATCTCTTCCTCGGTGTCGTAGAGGCGCTTGAGCTCCGGCTCCTTGGTCAGCGCGTCATCCAGCGTGATGCCCAGCTCGAACGGAATGAGCTTGGCGATCTTGTCGACGAAGCCGTAACTCATGCCGAGAACACGGCCGACGTCGCGCACGACGGCTTTGGCCGCCATCGTGCCGTAGGTGATGATCTGGGAGACGCGCTCCCGACCGTATTTGACCGCGACATACTCGATGACGCGGTCGCGGCCATCCATGCAGAAGTCGACGTCGAAGTCGGGCATGGAGACGCGCTCGGGATTCAGGAAGCGCTCGAACAACAGGGCGTGATCGATCGGATCGAGATCCGTGATCCCCAGGCTGTAGGCGACGAGCGAGCCGGCGCCGGAACCGCGTCCGGGGCCCACCGGCACTCCGTTTTCCTTCGCCCAGCGGATGAAGTCCGCGACAATGAGGAAGTAACCCTCGAAGCCCATCTGGCAGATGACATCGAGCTCGAGCTGCAACCGGGCCTGATACGCGGCCGCATCCGGTTGGCCCGGCATTGCCGTGAGACGCGCCTGCAGCCCGCGATCGCTCTCATCGCGCAGGAACTGCGCGGTGGTGAGACCGCCGGGCACTGGATACTGCGGCAGGCGCGGCTGACCCAACTTCAACACGAGACTGCAGCGTTGGGCCACGCATACCGTGTTGGCAAGCGCCTCGGGCACATCGGCGAACAGCACCGCCATCTCCTGCGGCGTGCGCAGGTACTGCTGCGTGCTGTATCGCCTCGGTCGGCCCGAATCCGCCAATAACGTGCCGTCGTGGATACAGACGCGCGCCTCATGCGACTCGAAATCGTCGGCCTTCAGGAAGCGCACGTCGTTCGTGGCAACGACGGGCACACCGCGGCGGCTGGCCAGCTCCACGGCCGCGGCGATATAACTCTCTTCGCCCGGGCGGCCGAGACGCTGCAGCTCAATGTAGAAACGGTTGCCGAACAGCTCGAGCCACTGTTCGAGCGCCCTCTCGGCCTCGCGCTCCCGGGCGTTCACGAGCGCCCGGCCGATGTCGCCTTCCGTCGCGCAGGACAAGGCGATCAGGCCCGCGGTCGTCTCGGCGGTCAGCCAGCTGCGCTCGACAGTGGGAATTCCCTTCTGCTGACCTTCGAGGTAGGCGCGAGTGACGAGGCGCGTGATGTTTGCGTAGCCGACCTGGGATTGACACAACAGTGTCAGTCGGGTCGGCTGCACCCGCTCCCCTGACTCCCTGATAAAGAGGTCGACACCGATGATGGGTTTTACGCCCTTCGCCAGCGCCGCCTTGTAAAACTTCACCATGGCGAACAAGTTGTTCTGATCGGTCACCGCGACCGCGTGCATGCCGGACTTCGCCACCGCCGCGACGAGCTCGTCCACTCGCACGACACTGTCGATCAGCGAGTACTCGGTATGCAGGCGCAGGTGAACGAATTCAGACATCCGGCGGTATCCCGAAGGCGATCCTGACGGGACTGAACGATTTGCGATGCAGCGGCGAGGGCTCCTGGCTGCGCAGCGCCGCCAAGTGCTCAGGGGTGCTGTAGCCCTTGTGCTCGGCGAATTTGAAACCCGGATAGCAGACATCCAGCTTGCGCATCATGGCGTCGCGACAGGTCTTCGCCAGAATCGACGCGGCGCTGATGGAGCTCAATTTCGCGTCGCCCTCAATGATCGATTCGAGCGTGCAGCCGAGATTCAGATCGCCGAGGCGCGGCAGTTGATTGCCATCCACCTGGATGTGCGTCGGACACACCGGTAAACCGAGCAGCGCACGTCGCATCGCCAGGAACGTCGCGCCGAGGATGTTGAGACTGTCGATTTCGTCGCGGTCGGCCCACGCGACGGACCACGCAAGCGCGCGCTCGCGAATGATCGGTGCGAGACGCTCGCGCTCTTCGGCGGTGAGCACCTTGGAATCGCCCAGCCCGTGAATGCGGCGGTTGGGATTCAGGATGACCGCGGCGGCCACGACGGGACCTGCCAGCGGCCCCCGGCCCGCTTCATCAACACCGGCACAGCGAATGCCGTCGCCGCGGCGCTTGTACACCACTTTCATGCCAGGAGCTCCAGGATCGCGCCGGCCGCGCGTTCAGCACCCCCGCGACGCAATACCTCATGCACGGTCCGAAACTCGCGAGTGAGCTCAGCAACGTGCTGAGGATCGTCGATCTCTTGCAGGAGTGCCGCGCCGAGCGCGGACCCACTGACTTCTTCCTGGAAGAATTCGGGCACCAGTCGTCGTCCCACGAGCAGGTTGGGTTGCGAGAAGTATGGCACCTTGACCAGCCCGAGTGAACGCAACAGAAATGCAGTCATCGCGCTCAGTCTGTAGGCCACGACCATGGGGCGTCCGGTGAGAAGCGTTTCGAGCGTCGCGGTACCGGACGCTACGATGACACCGTCGGACGCTGCGAGCGCACGTTGCGCTTGACCGTCGAGCAAGGTGATTGCCGCAGCGTGTGCGACAGACGCTGGCGATGTCGCAAGGCCCAGCGTAGCAACCTGGCGCTCGAAGGCCGCACGCACACGCGCCGAAGCCATCGGCGCAATGAAACGGGCTCCCGGCACCTTCGCGGCAATCCATGCAGCCGCTGCGGCGAAGTCAGCACCGAGCCGCTCCACTTCTCCCATCCGACTTCCCGGCAGCAACGCGATGACCCGCGAATCAGCGTCGATTCCCAAAGCACGACGGGCTTCTGCCCGATCCACTTCAAGTGGAATCTGATCCGCCAGTGGATGACCGGCAAACACGGCGCGCACGCCATGCCGTGCGTAGAAGTCCGTCTCGAACGGCAACAGGCACAACACGAGGTCGCAGGCCTTACCGATCGTACGAACTCGCCCCTGCCGCCAGGCCCAGACCTGGGGACTGACGTATTGCACAGTGCGTATGCCCTGCACCTTGAGCTGCTTCTCCAGGCCGAGGTTGAACGCAGGAGCGTCGATTCCTACGAATACGTCGGGACGCAGGGCAGTGAATCGAGTCCGGAGCATCCGGCGCAACCGGATGAGCCTCGGCAGATGCAGGAGCGGCTCGGTGAAGCCCATGACGGCGAGCTCCTCGGAAGATGCCCACGCTTCACAGCCGGCCGCGATCATCTTGGGCCCGGCCACGCCGAAGCACTTCACATTGGGAACCCGATCGCGCAACGCCTGAATCAGTGCCGCGCCGAGGGTGTCGCCAGAGGATTCTCCAGCGACCAGACCGACGTTCATCGCACCAAGCTGCGGGTCGAGCCGGCGACGAAGTCGACGAACGCTTTGATTTCGGTTTGGGTTTGCGCCAACGCCCGCAATTTTTCCATGGCAGCGGCCAACTTCAGATCTGAGCGATACAGAATGCGGTAAGCATTGCGGACGTTCTTCACCTGCTCCTCGTCGAAGCCACGGCGTTTGAGACCTTCCGCATTGACCGTGTGAGGAACGGCCGGATTACCCGCAACCATGACATACGGCGGCACATCTCGTTGAACAATCGCGCCACCCGCAAGGAATGCGTGGGCGCCGATCTTCACGAATTGATGGACGGCCGTGAGCCCACCGAGGATCACCCAGTCGCCGATCTCAACATGGCCGCCCAACGCGGCACAGTTCGCAAATACGGCCTTATCGCCGACGATGCAGTCATGTGCAACGTGGGAGTACGCCATGAAGAGATTGTCGTTGCCGATGCGAGTGATGCCGTGCCCCTGGGCCGTGCCGCGATTGATCGTGCAGCTCTCACGGAAAATATTCCGGTCGCCGATCTCCAGGCGCGTCGGCTCGCCGTTGTACTTCTTGTCCTGGGGGGCATCGCCAATGGAGGCGAACTGAAAAATCTTGTTGTCCGCACCGATCTTCGTCGGCCCATTCAGCACGACGTGCGGCCCGATGAGGGTGCGGGGACCGATCTCGACACCCGGTCCAATGATGCTGAACGGCCCCACGGTAACGTCCGCCGCGAGCTGCGCTCGAGGCGACACGATGGCCCGTGGATCGATCACTTCCCGGTCTCCGGGGCCACCATCATTTCGGCGTTCGCCACTTCGACGTCACCGACGAGGGCCGTCGAGGAGAACTTCCAGATTCCACGCAGGGCGCGCTCCAGGGCGACCGTCAGGATGAGCTGATCGCCCGGCTCGACCGGCTTGCGGAAGCGAGCCTTGTCGATGCCGACAAAATAGAACTTGGTCTCGTGGTTGGGGACGACACCGGCGCTGACAAAGGCCAGTATGCCCGCGGTCTGCGCCAACGCCTCGATGATCAAGACACCGGGCATCAGGGGCCGGCCCGGAAAGTGTCCGGGGAAAAACGGCTCGTTGTAGGTCACGTTCTTGAGTGCGCGAATGCTTTTGCCGGGAATGCATTCGAGCACCCGGTCCACCAGCAGAAACGGGTAGCGGTGCGGCAGCAGCTGCACAATCGCGCTGATATCAAGTTTGATCGGTTCCGTCATCATCCTCATCCTGTACGGTGCCCGCGGCGCGCTCGAGTCTCTTCACCCGCTCGAACAGCGGATCGAGAGTGCGGACTCGCGCGACCTGACGGCGCCAAATTTTTGATTCTGTTATGGGAAGGCCACTGGAGTAAACACCCGGACCCGCCAACGAGCGGCTGACCATGCCAAACCCTGTGATGACCACCTCATCGCCGATTGTCAGGTGCCCGGCAATCCCGCACGCACCACCGATGATGCAGTGCTTGCCGATGACGGTGCTTCCAGAAATACCGGTACAGCCGGCAATGACCGTGTGCGCCCCGACGCGGACGCCATGGCCGAGCTGGATCTGGTTGTCGAGCTTTACACCCTCCTCGACAACCGTATCCTCGATAGCACCGCGGTCGATCGTGGTGTTGGCACCAATCTCCACATCGGGCCCGATCCTGACAGATCCCACCTGCGGGACCTTCACCCACTTGCCCTGCTCGGGCGCAAACCCGAACCCGTCCCCCCCAATCACCACGCCCGGCTGAATGATCGTGCGCGCCCCGATCGTGACTCCGTGGCAGAGGGTCACGCTGGCAACCAGCTGCACGTCCTCGTCGAGAACCACGTCCTCTTCGATCACACAGCGTTGCCCAATCTGTGCCCGAGGACCGATAACAGCGCGGTCGCCGATCACAACGAGCGCTCCGATGTGAGCAGAGGAATCGACACGAGCCGTCGGCGAGACGATGGCAGATGGATGGATTCCAGCCGGGCGGTGGGGAGCCGGGTGCAACAGCGACGTGATCCGCGCGAAGGTCGCACGCGGGTTATCACAAATCAGAGCGGCCGTCGGACAGGCGTCAGCCGCTGCGGGCTGCAGAACAACTACAGCCGCCCGAGTGGCCGTCAACTCACGGCGATTGCGGGATTCGGAAAGGTACGCGACACAACTGCTATCGGCATTCGCCAGCGTCCCGATGCGCTCGACCAAGGTATCGGGATCGCCGCGGAGCTCACAGCCAAACCGCACAGCGAGCTCCCCAAGCGAAACGGCCATGCGCCGTGCCAGAGGCTGACCGGCTATTTACCGGTCGGCTTGGGCGCGGGAGCCGCCGTCGCGGCAGGACCCTTGGCGGGGGCCTTGGCCACCGGGGCGCTCTGCAATTGCTGCAGGATCGCCGGGGTGATATCGATCGTCGGGGTCGTGTAGATCACGCCATCGGCAATCACCAGGTCGAAATTCTGTGCCTTGGCATAGGTTCGAACCTGCTCGATCAGCGTCTTCTGCAGACGGGACATCTCCTCATTCCGCCGGGCATTGAAGTCGTCCTGAACCTCCTGCTGCTTCCGCTGGAGCTCCCGATAGCTGTCGCGCAGGTCCTTTTCGGAGTTGCTGCGCTGGTCGGGCGACATGGTCGCACCGTCCTTCTGCAGGCGGTCTTCCTTCGTCTTCAGCGAGGCCTGCTGGTTCTGCAGGTCACGCTGCCGCGGCGTGAATTCGGTGCGAATGGCTTCCAGAGCCACCTTGGCCTGCGGCGACTCCTCCACCAGGCGCCCATAATCCACGACGCCGATTTTCAGCTCGGCCCAGGCGGGGGACGCAACCAGAGTCCCGACCAGCAGCACCAGCCCCAAGCCCATCTTTGCTCTCATCAAAGCCTTCACGGATAACCACCTCAAATGAATCAATGTATTGTGGCCTAAAACGCCTGTCCAATGGAAAACTGGAAGACTTCCGTTTCATCCCCGTAGAACCGGTTCAGGCTCGCGCTGTCGCCATGCTTGGCATTGAGCGGCATCCCCAGGCTGAACCGGAACAGTCCCAACGGAGCCAGCCATTGTACTGAGATGCCGGCCGATCGTTTGATATCTCCGAGGTTGAAGCCGTAATTCTGCACCGTCGCCTGGTTCGGGCCATAGAAAATCAGGCTCTTATTGGTGTTGAACACGTTGCCCTGGTCCAGGAACAGGCTCACCCGGGCGGTGCTGCGCCATTTGGCGGGCATCGGCAGGATCAGCTCATTGCGGTTCACCACCTTCATGTTGCCGCCATAGGGATTGCCGAACTGGTCCTTGGGACCCAGGCGGCTCTCCCTAAAGCCGCGCACGTCATCCGGGCCGCCACCGAAGTAGTTGCGGTAGGGCGGCAGGCCCGTCGTGCTGCCCAACGGGGCGCCATAGTCCACTGAGAACTGGAACGAGAAGGTGATCGGGTTGTAGATCGGCACGTACTGCAGGAAGTTGTAGCTGCCGACCCAGTACTGAACGTTGCTGCCCGGGATCGTGCTCGACAACGACACCGTCTGCCGCATGCCGCGATCCGCGAACAAGGTCCGGTTGCGGGTATCCCAACCCCAGCCGATCAGCCCCTCGAAGGAGTGGAAGTTGGTGCCGTAAAACACGTACTCGTTGTTGGTCGTGTCGTCGTGGGCGATGCGCTGATACGGATGGCCGTTGTGCTGCACCCACTCCTGCGCCTGCAACGCGCTGCCCAGGGAGTTGGTCAGAAGCTGCGAGCTGTCGATCGAGCCGCCGACCCGCAAGTACTGGAACTCGGTGATGGGATAATCCCAGGTTACCCCGCCGCTCACCGTCTTCGACGAGAAGTTGGACGAAGACGATACGAACTGCGTGACATCGCGATAGGTCACGGACTCGGTGCGCGACACGCCATCGATGCTGGTATATGGATTGGTGTGCTGCAGGCTGTACACCTTGCTGAACGCGCCGCCGTTCAACTCCAGCGAAATACGCTGTCCGGTGCCGAGGAAGTTGGCATCCGTGTAGCTGCCGTTCAATTGGAACTTATATGTCTCGGAATAGCCGATGCCGCCGCCCAGCTGCGCGCTCGGACCCTCCTCGATCTTGAACGCCACATCGACCTGGTCGGGCGACCCGGTGACCGGAGTCGTGTCGAAGGATACGTTCTTGACGTATGGCAGACGCTGAATACGCTGCTTCGAACGCTCCAGCGACGTGTTGGAAAGCCAGCCGCCCTCGAGCTGGCGCATCTCTCGGCGCAGCACTTCGTCATTGATGCGGTTCGAGCCGTTGAACGTGATGTTACGCACGTACACGCGGTTGCCCGGATCGACGAAGAACGTCAGCGAAACCTCATGGGTCTGGTTGTTAGGGGTCGGGACCGGATCCACCTTGGCGAAGGCATAACCGTCCATGCCCAGCCGGTTCTGGATCAACTCCTGGGTGTTGGTGATCAGCTTCTGATTGAAGATCTGGCCGGGCTTGACCACCACCAGCTTCTCGAGCTCTGCCTTGGGTACGACGAACGTGCCCGCCAGCTTCACATCGGAGATCTTGAAGACCTCCCCTTCAGTGAGGTTGACCGTGATGAAGATGTCGTCCTTCTCCGGAGCGATCGCCACCTGGGTGGAGTCGATCTGGAAATTCGCGTAGCCGCGATCCATATAGTAATTACGCAGCTTCTCCAGATCGCCCTGCAGGGACTCGCGCGAATAGCGATCGTCCTGCTTGTACCAGGACTTCCAGTTCGGCGTCTTCAGCTCGAAGGTATCCAACACGTCCTTTTGCTTGTACGTGTGATTGCCCACGAGATTGATCTGGCGGATCTTCGCGCGCTTGCCTTCCTTGATTTCGATCTTCACCTTGACGCGATTGCCGGACTCCTCCTCCACCTTGGTGTCCACGCGCACGGCGTATTTGCCGCGGCTGTAGTACTGATCGGTGAGGTAACCGGTGACGTCCTCGAGCACGGAACGATCGAATGTCTTGCCCGTCGCAAGACCCACGTTGCGCAACGACTTCTGCAGATCCTCGGTCTTGATGTCCTTGTTGCCGGTGATCTCGAAGCTCTCGATGGACGGTCGCTCCAGCAACACGACGAGCAGCGTATTGCCATCGCGACGCAATTGAACGTCGCGGAAAAATCCGGTCACGTACAACGCCCGGATGGCTTCGCGCACGCGCGTCGCATTCAGGTGATCGCCGATATTGACCGGCAGGTAATTGTAAACGGTACCTTCGGAGACGCGTTGCAGGCCTTCGACACGAATGTCGCCGACCACGAAATCCGCATCGCTCGATGATGTCTGCGCCATCGGTGTCTGTGCGATGGTGATAGCGCAACGCGTAAACAGGGCAACGGAGGCCAGGACGGCGCGAGCCTTCATGCTTCACTCACAAGTAACTTTCTTTCGCGCGCAATGCGCTGTTGGTGTTAGCGGACGTTCGAGTACTCAGCTCAGTTGGCGCGCGATGTCGTTGAAAAAGGCGACGCCCATCAGCAGGATGATCAGCGCAATACCCACTTGCTGTCCGAACGCCTGTGCCCGCTCCGAAAGCGGGCTTCCCTTGAGCCACTCCACGAGCTGAAAGACGATCTGCCCACCGTCGAGGATCGGGATGGGCAACAGGTTGAGGAACCCGAGCGACAGCGATATCAGCACCAGGAAGCTCATGAACGAGGCGACCCCCGCCTCGGCCGAATCGCCCGCATATTCGGCGATCGACAACGGGCCATTCAAATTCTTCATGGAAAACTGGCCGAGCACCATGCGCCAGAACAGGCGCCCCTGTAGGGCCGTGATGGTCCACGCCTCCTCGGTCGCGCGGCTCAGTGCGGCGGCCGGCGACAGATCGATCTGCATGACCATGTCATCGGGCAGCTTCCTGGCCATCGGCCCGGCCTGGATGCGCCCAACCAGCTTGTCGCCGTCTTTGTCGCTCGCCACCGGAATGCGCACCGTGTGCGTTGCACCGTCGCGGACGTATTCGAAGGTAAGGGTCTCGCCAGGGTGGCCACTGACCTGTGAAACGATGTCACGGAAATCGGAGATGGGCTCACCGTTGATGGCGGTGAGGCGGTCGCCGGCCTTCAGTCCAGCCTTCGCCGCGGGACCGCCGGCGGTGATGTTGCCGAGAACCGCCGGTATCGGCGGTACCTTGAATTCGAATCCCAGGCCATGCATCAGAGCCGCGGGCTCGGTGAGGCGCACACGCTCCTCGCGCGTCGGGACATTCAGATTGGCGGCGCGCATTGCGCCGTCCTTGCCCCGGACCGCGAGGTTGGCAACGCCGCCCGAGCTGACCGCATCCAGGAGATCAAACACCACGTCACGCTGTCCGACGACAGCCGCGCCGTTGACCGCAAGGATCTCATCACCCGTACGCAGCCCGGCGTGAGCGGCAATCGAGTCCGCCATCACATCGCCGACGATAGGTTTGAACTCCGTGATGCCCGAGACCCAGAACATGCCCCACAACACGAGAACGGCGAATACGATGTTGCATGCGGGGCCCGCCAGCAGCACGGCGATGCGCTGCCAGGGAGGCTTGCGGGTGAAGGAGCGCGCCAGATCTTCGCTCGGGACCGGACCCTCGCGCTCGTCGAGCATCTTGACGTAGCCGCCCAGTGGAATAGCCGCGATGACGTACTCCGTCCGATCGGAACCGGCAATGCGGCTGAACAGCGGGCGACCGAAGCCCACGGAGAAGCGCAGCACCTTGAAGCCGAGACGGCGGGCCACCCAGTAATGCCCGAACTCGTGCACCGTGACCAGGAGGCTCACGGCCACGATGAACCACAACAGCTTCCACAGGAAAATCATGCGTGAGCGTCCCTAACTACCCCACTGTATGCGGACCGTGTGCCGGCGGCCGACGCGCTCACGTGTTCGCGAGCCAACCGGCGCGCTTCGGCATCCGCGGCCAGAACGTCATCGAGACCACCGATCTTGCCGCCGGTGCTCTTTGTGATTACGGCTTCAATGACCGTTGCGATGCCGATAAAGTTCAATTGCCGGTCCAGGAACGCCTGCACTGCAACCTCGTTAGCCGCATTCAGTGTGGCCGGCTGTAGTCCGCCGGTCCGCGCCGCCGCCTGAGCCAGCGTCAGGCAGTGGAACTTTTCGTAGTCTGGGGCGCGGAAGTCCAGCCTGCCGGCCCGTACCAGATCCAGGAAGTCTACACCGGAGGCGATTCGCTCGGGCCACGCAAGCGCGTGCGCGATCGGCGTGCGCATGTCAGGTGAGCCGAGCTGGGCGAGGACCGATCCGTCGAGGTATTCGACCATCGAGTGAACGATGCTTTGCGGATGGACGACAATCTCGACCTGCGCGGGCGGCAGGCCGAAGAGAAAGCACGCCTCGATGAGCTCGAGACCCTTGTTCATGAGCGTTGCCGAGTCGACCGAGATCTTCCGACCCATCACCCAATTGGGATGTGCGCACGCGGCTTCAGGTGTGACGCTCGCCAGCGACTCACGCGGCGTATCACGGAAGGGACCGCCCGACGCGGTCAGCAGAATCTTGCGCACGCCGGGAGCCGGCTCGCCTGTTCGAGCCTGTGGCGGCATACACTGGAAAATCGCGTTGTGCTCGCTGTCGATGGGCAAAAGCGTCGCACCGGACGCTTTGACCGCCGACATCAACAGCGGCCCTGCCATCACGAGTGATTCTTTATTAGCGAGCAGAAGGCGCTTGCCAGCGCGAGCAGCGGCAAGCGTGGATGGGAGACCGGCGGCGCCAACAATCGCCGCCATGACGCAGTCGGTCTCTTTCAGCGTCGCGATTTCAATGAGCCCGTCCTGGCCTGCGAGTACGCGAGTCTCGGGAGCTCGACCGGCCAGGGCCTGCACGAGTTCGCGAGCCGCATTCTCGTCGGCGAGCACCGCATAGGCCGGGCGCCAACGCAACACCTGCGCGGCCAACTTGGCGACATTGCGATTCGCGCCCACCGCCACGAGTTTGTACTTGTCCGGATGGCGAGCGAGCACATCCAGCGTGCTCTCGCCGATCGAACCGGTTGATCCCAGAACGGCCACGCCAATCATGCCGCGACTCCCATAACGGTTAATCCAAACAGCAGGACCGGCGCCGCGCCGGTCACGCTGTCGATGCGGTCCATGACACCACCGTGTCCCGGAAACAGCGTACCGCTGTCCTTGAGTCCGGCGAACCGCTTGAGCAGGCTCTCCGTGAGGTCACCGATGATCGAGAACGCCACGACTGCCAGGCACAACGGGACGAATACGAGGGCCGGCACCCCGAACCAGAAGCTCCCGCAGAGTGCCAGAATCGCTCCTCCGGCCATACCACCCAACACCCCTTCCCAGGTCTTTCCCGGCGAGACGGTCGGCGCGAGTCGCAGCCTGCCGAAGCGACGGCCCGCGAAGAAAGCGCCTATGTCGGCTGCGACCACTATCAGGAATGCAAACAGCATCCACTGCGCGCCAAGATCCAGCCTCAACCGCACGAGCGCGAGCCAGGCGGGAACCAAAGCCAGCAGGCCCGCGAGCCCGGCCAGCAGCGAAGTGACCCGCTGCGGCGCGAATGCGATCCACACGAGCGCGATGATCCACCAGACAACAGCGATCGCCAGAACGATTTCCCGCCCCTCGGGCGACTCGGCCAACAGCCATAAGAGCGGCAACGATCCAGCCACGAGAACCACATACGCCGCACGCAGTCCCACACTGCTCAGCCGCAGAAATCCCGACCACTCCCACGCACCCACGAGGATCAACAGCGTCAGCAGGATATACGTCGCAAAGGCAGGCAGAAGAAGCACTACGGCGAGAAAGCCCCCACCGATCACGACTGCGGTGCCGATGCGTTTGCGCAAACCGTCGTTCACGACGTTCGTACTTTCATCTGTTCCTGCGTGAGACCAAATCGCCGCTCGCGGCCGGAGAAGAAGACCAAAGCGGCTTCGAGCTCGGCCATGCTGAACTCCGGCCACAACATCGGGCTGAAAAACAGCTCTGCATACGCCGCATGCCACAGCAGGAAGTTGCTGATCCGCTGCTCGCCGCCGGTGCGGATCATCAGATCCACCTCGGGCACGTCCGCCAACTGCATGTGGGCGGCGAAGCGGCTCTCATCGATGTCGGCCGGGCGTAGGGATCCACTGGAGCATTGGCGCGCAAGTTCTTGAGCAGCCTGGACTATATCCCACCTACCGCCATAACTCATGGCGATCTGCAACCGCAGGCCGTCGTTGCCGGCGGTGCGTTGCTCGGCCGCGGCGATCCGGGTCTGCAAACGCACCGCCAACTGTCTGCGATCGCCGATGAAACGGACCCGAACGCGGTTGGCGTGCAGCTCGTCGATCTCGCGGTCGAGCGAGTCCACGAACAGGTTCATGAGACTCGAGACTTCATCGGCCGGCCGGTTCCAGTTCTCGCTCGAGAAGGCGAACAGGGTCAGCGCTTCGATTCCGCGCCGCGCGCACTCCTGGATGGACATCCGCGTCGGTTTGAGTCCCGCCCGATGCCCGGAGGCACGCGGCACGCCCTGGGCTTTGGCCCAGCGGCCGTTGCCATCCATGATGATCGCGACATGTCGCGGGAGCGAGGTCAAACCTGCATGACCTCTTTCTCCTTGGCGGTCAGCAACTGTTCGATGTCGGCGATGTGCTTGTCGGTGAGCTTCTGGATGTCGCCTTCGGCCTTGCGCTCCTCATCCTGCGAGATGAGCTTTTCTTTCAGCAGCTCCTTGATGTCACTCATCACGTCACGACGGACGTTACGCACGGCAACGCGCGCGCCTTCAGCATCCTGACGCAGGATCTTCGTGATGTCGCGCCGACGCTCTTCGGTGAGCGGCGGCATGGGAATGCGGATGATGGTTCCCGCCGTCATCGGCGTGAGGCCGAGATCGGACTTGTAGATGGCCTTCTCGATCGGCTGCACCATGGACTTTTCCCAAGGCGAGACCACGAGCGTGCGGCCGTCCTCCACCGCTATGTTGGCCACTTGCTGCAGCGGGGTCTCGTTGCCGTAGTAGTCGACTTTCAGATGCTCCACCAGGCTCGGGTGCGCGCGGCCGGTCCGCAGCTTCTTCATGTCGGCCTGGAAGGTCTGAACGCACTTGGTCATCCGGACCGTCGCGTCCTTCTTGATGTCGTCGAGCATAGGTTCGCTCTCCTGAAAAAAACGGGCTATTCGTTCGTGACCAACGTCCCGACATCTTCGCCCTTCACGATGCGGGTCAGGTCACCGGAATTGTTCAGATTGAACACCCGCAAAGGCAAGCGGTTATCCCGGCACATGACAATGGCGGTGGCATCCATCACGTTCAGCTTGTCGGTGAGCACCTTGTCGAATGTCAGGCTCGAGTAGCGTTGCGCGGAAGGGTTGCGCACCGGGTCATCAGAATACACACCGTTGACCTTGGTTGCCTTGAGAAGCACATCGGCATTGATCTCGATTGCACGCAGGGACGCGGCCGTGTCGGTGGTGAAAAACGGATTGCCGGTGCCCGCGGCGAAAATCACCACCCGCCCCTTCTCGAGATGCCGGACGGCACGCCTGCGGATGTAGTCCTCACAGACTTCATTGATCCGGATGGCCGACATGACCCGGGCATACATCCCCAAGCCCTCCAGCGCGTCCTGCATGGCCAGGGAATTCATGACCGTCGCGAGCATGCCCATGTGGTCCGCGGCGACCCGATCCATCCCGGCGCGCGCGAGGCCCGCACCGCGAAAGATGTTTCCACCGCCGATGACGACCGCGGTCTGGACGCCCATCTGCACGATTTCCTGCAGCTCGCCGGCGATCCTCTTGAGCACGGCCGGGTCCACGCCGTACTCGACTGACCCGAGCAGCGCTTCCCCCGACAGCTTCACGAGAATGCGCGAGAAGCGCGGTTTTACAGGTTCATTCATAGCATCCACCGTCCCGCCCGCAGTTGTTGAAAAAAACCCCGCGCGAGGCGGGGTTTTTCGTGAGTTACCCGGAAAACCTCAGTGGGTCGCTCCCTTGACCTGCGCCATGACCTCGGCCACGAAATCGTCCTGCTTTTTCTCGATACCGGCGCCCACTTCGTAGCGCTCGAAAGCAACGACCTCCGCCTTTGCGCCCTTCAGAAGCTTCTCGATCGTCTGATCGGGATCCTTCACGAAGGCCTGTCCCAGCAATGTGACCTCACCAAGGGACTTGCGCAGGCGACCCTCGACCATCTTGGCGACGATCTCCGGCGGCTTGCCTTCGCCCTGCGCCTGCTCCGTGAGAATCTCTCGCTCCTTGCTGACCACATCGGCCGGAACGTCCGCCATTGTGCGGTACTTCGGATTGCTGGCAGCCACATGCATGGCCAGGTCGTGAGCCAAAGTGGCATCGCCACCCTTCACGACGACCAGCGCGCCAATTCGAGTTCCGTGCACATAAGCGCCGAGGGTACCCTCGGAGCTCAGCACTGTGTAACGGCGAACGCTGATGTTCTCACCGATCTTCGCGACAAGTGCACGACGACGCTCATCGATAGTCTCGCCGCTGTCCAGCTTGCTGCCCATCAGCGATTCGAGGGTACCGACCCCTACGGACAGAGCCTTCGCGGCCACCGCCTGTGCAAAGCCGCGGAAATCCTGCTCGCGAGCCACAAAGTCGGTCTCGCAGTTGATTTCCACCATCGCGGCCTTGCGGCCGTCCGCCGATTTCTCCACCACGATGACGCCTTCTGCGGCGACGCGCGCGGCTTTCTTGTCAGCCTTGGCGAGCCCCTGCTTGCGCATCAGCTCGGCCGCCGCATCCAGGTCGCCCTTGGTTTCCACAAGGGCTTTCTTGCATTCCATCATGCCCGCGCCGGTACGCTCGCGGAGCTGTTTAACCGCATCTGCAGTAATAGTCATGCCTGCTGTCCTCTACTCGCGTCCGCCGGGCCGGCCACCACCACCAGGACCGCGGCCACCGCCGCGGCGCGCACCACCAGCGGGGCGTGCCGGAGGGCGACGATCCGGGGCAGGTACGGCAACGGGCTGAAGACCGACTGCAGCAGCCACGAGCGCCGGATCCTCACTGTCCAGCTCGTCGGCAATATCCGAAGGCTCGCTGACGTCGCCGGCCTGATCTGCACCCGCTCCGGGGGCACCGGGACGACGGCCTCGGGCCGGGGCCTTTTTGCGCACATTGGCGGCCGGGCGCGGACGACCGCCCTTCGCGGCCTTCTTACGCGGATTACCCGCCTCGTCCAGCTCCACGAACTCGTCCTCGCCTACAGGCGCAGCCGGTACGGATTCCTTGCCTTCGATGACAGCATCCGCCATGCCCGTTGTATAGAGCTGAACGGCGCGCATCGCATCGTCGTTCCCCGGGATGACGTAGTCGATTCCATCCGGAGAGCAATTGGTGTCCACGATCGCGACGACCGGGATACCGAGCTTATGGGCCTCGTGAATAGCGATTTTCTCGTGACCGACGTCGATCACGAACATGGCATCCGGCAGGGATTCCATGTCCTTGATACCACCGAGGCTGCGCTCCAGCTTCTCCATCTCGCGACGCAACTGAGTGGCTTCCTTCTTGCCGCGCTTCTCGAGCGCGCCGGAAGTAGCCAATTCGGTGATTTCACCCAGCCGCTTGATGGATTGGCGGATGGTCTTGAAGTTGGTGAGCATGCCGCCCAGCCAGCGCTGGTTCACGAACGGCTGGCCGGAACGGGTGGCTTCGCGCTGCACCGCTTCGCGGGCCGAACGCTTTGTGCCTACGAAAAGCACGGTGCCGCCGTCGGAAATGACGCTCTTAACAAAGTTCGCCGCTTCTGTGTACAGGGGCTGCGTCTTTTCCAGGTTGATGATGTGAATCTTGTTGCGTTCACCAAAGATGTATTGGGCCATCTTCGGGTTCCAGAAACGGGTCTGATGTCCGAAATGGACGCCCGCTTCCAGCATCTGTCGCATTGACACGCCGGGCATATAGAGTCTCCAGTTTGGGTTGGGCCTCCGCGCATCCCGATAGCCACCCTTGACGTCAGGGCCTTACGGCTCCAATTACGTCCTGGGCACCCAGCTAAACGGTTTAAACGATGCGCGTGTGGGGTTACGTTGCCAAAAAAGGCCGCGCTTTATAGCATGTCGGCCGAGTCTGAACAATGCCTTACGCGCGCTTACCGAAAGACTCACACTGATATCTATGCATGTGACCATCAAGACCCCCGAAGAGCAGGAAAAAATGCGTGTGGCCGGACGCTTGGCGGCCGAGGTGCTCGACATGATCGGTGAGCATGTCGTGCCCGGTGTTACCACCGAGGAGCTCGATAAGCTCTGCCACGATTACATAGTCGATGTGCAACGCTCCATTCCTGCAAATCTCAACTACCGCGGATTCCCGAAGACGATCTGTACCTCGGTGAATCACGTTGTGTGCCACGGGATTCCGAACGATAAGCGGCTCAAAGCCGGCGACATTGTGAATATCGATGTCACCGTGATCCGCGATGGATTTCACGGCGACACCAGCCGCATGTACTTCGTTGGCAAGCCGCCGACGCATGCTCAACGGCTGGCGGAAACCTGTTTTGAAGCGATGTGGCGCGGTATCGAGACCGTGAAGCCGGGGGCGCGGCTAGGCGACATCGGGCACGCGATTCAGTCGTTCGTCGAAGAGCGCAATTACACGGTCGTACGAGAGTACTGCGGCCACGGAATTGGGCGCGTGTATCACGAGGACCCGCAGGTCCTGCACTACGGGGAAGCTGGCACGGGGCTGGAGCTGAAGAAGGGAATGACCTTTACAGTCGAGCCCATGGTCAACGCCGGCAAGCGGCATGTGCGGTTGCTGGGTGACGGATGGACCGTGATCACAAAAGATCACTCCCTGTCAGCCCAATGGGAGCACACGGTTCTGGTAACGGACACCGGCGTTGAAGTGTTGACGCTCGGTGCGGCGGGAAAACATTAGCACCACGCCCGACCTTGCCGTCAAAAACCTCGCCTGATTGACGGCCGCGCAACGCAGCCCCGGTCGCTGATTCCGCCGCGGCAGCCGAAGACCGCTTCGGCCGACGAAAGATAGGCATAATGAGCCCATGCCGGTCGGAGACATCGACATCCTCGAAGAGCCGCTGCCGCTACCGACCCGTAGCGCCCCGTGGCCATTGCTCAATCGTTTGCCCGCTCTGCTGGCGGCGGCGAACGGCTCTCCCGCCGCCTATCGCGACTTCCTGCGCCAGGCTCACGACGAGCTCAAAGCACGGTTTCTCGCCGAAGATCCGATAGAGGATCTCGTGCATGCGCGCGCGGCGCTGATCGATGTGGTCCTGCGGGAAGCTTGGCGCAGCCAACATCTCGCCGACCTCGACGCCTGGGCGCTGGTAGCGGTTGGTGGCTACGGACGCGGTGAGCTGCATCCCTGCTCCGACATCGACATCATGGTGTTGGTGCCACAGCCGCCGGATGCCGACGGCCGTGGAAAGCTCGAACGGCTGGTCACTTTCTTCTGGGATATCGGGCTCGAGGTCGGACACAGCGTCCGTACCGTCGAAGAATGCGTTCAGGAATCCACCGCTGACGTCAGCGTCATGACTACGCTGCTCGAGGCTCGGCAACTCGCCGGAGATTCAGCGCTGGTTGACCGCATGCGTACGGCTCTTTCACCCGAGCACGTCTGGCCGGTCAAAGAATTCTTTGAAGCCAAGGTCCGCGAGCAAGCTGACCGACACACCAAGGCGCACGACACGGCCTACAACCTCGAGCCGAATGTCAAGACCGGCCCCGGCGGACTGCGGGACATCCAGACCATTGCCTGGGTTGCCAAACGCCACTTCGGCTCGGACACACTCGACGGCCTCGCCACCCGCGGGTTTCTGTCAGTGGCCGAGCTGCGCCGTTTGAAAACAGCGCAAGCCTTCCTGTGGAAAGTGCGCTTTGGTCTGCACATCCTGACGGGTCGTCGGGAAGACCGTTTGCTCTTCGATCACCAGATCCGGCTGGCGCAATCCTTCGGCTACGAGGATGCTTCCTACACTCTCGCGGTCGAGCAATTCATGCAGCGGTACTACCGCACGGTCATGGATGTCAGCTTGCTGAACGAGCTGTTGCTGCAGTTGTTTCGCGAGGCCATCCTGACCGAAAGCGAGCCCCCGAGGCCGCTGAATGCGCGCTTCCAGGTGCGCAACGGATCGCTGGAGGCAGTCAGCAGTGACGTGTTCGCGCGGACGCCCTCCGCCATTCTCGAGCTGTTCGTACTCTTGCAGCAGAACCCCGAAATCAATGGAGTGCGCGCTTCCACCCTGCGTGCGGTCGCCCGCAGCCTCTGGCTGATCGACGAAGAGTTCCGGCAGAACCCGCGCAATCACCGGCTGTTCCTCGAAATCGTCCGCGCGCCCGTAGGCGTGACGCACGAGCTGCGTCGCATGAACACTTACGGGGTGTTGGGTCGGTACATTCCTGCATTTGGACGCATCGTCGGACGAATGCAATATGACCTGTTTCACGCCTACACGGTTGACGCTCACACGCTGTTTGTCGTTAGCAATCTGCGCCGCTTCGCGATTGCCCGGTATGACCATGAATTGCCGGCTGCCTCGCGCATCATGCAGTCTCTGCCGCGGACTGAAATCGTATATCTCGCCGCCCTCTTCCATGACATTGCCAAAGGACGCGGTGGCGATCATTCCGAGCTGGGCGGTGTCGACGCAGAGGCCTTCTGCCTCGAGCAGGGACTGTCTCCGTATGACGCGCGACTCGTTGCATGGCTGGTGCGCAACCACCTGGAGCTGTCCATTACCGCTCAAAAGCAGGACATCGCCGATCCCCAGGTGATCAATGCCTTCGCGCGCAAGGTCGGGGACGAGACCCACCTCGACTATCTCTACGTGTTGACCTGCGCCGATGTGCGCGGGACCAACCCGAAGCTGTGGAATTCCTGGAAGGCCTCGCTGTTTCACGAGTTCTACGATCGCGTGAAGCGCGCGCTGCGCCGCGGGCTGGAGAGCCCCATCGACCAGGAGCAATTGGTGCGCGAGACGCAGGAGGCGGCGCGCCGGTTGCTGAAGGATGCCGGGGTTACCGATGCCGAGGTCGAGAAGTCCTGGTCCCGCTTCGGAGCGCCCTATTTCCTGCGGCACACGCCGGAGGAGATCGCATGGCACACGGGACTGCTGACGGAGCGTGAGTCCGGATCCGACGAGCCACTCGTGGCCTTGGATCCGCGCGGAGTCCGCGGCACGACCTCAGTGTTGATTTTCGCGCGCCCCAGCCGGCACGGTTTCGCGCGCACGACGGCGGTTCTGGACCAATTGGGACTGAACATCGTCGATGCGCGCATTACACCCACGGAAGACGGCTTCAGCCTCGATCTTTATCACGTGCTGGAAGACGATGGCGCTCCGATCAGCGACAGCGATCGCAAGAGCGAGATTGAACATGCCATCTGGCGATCGCTGCAGCGACCTGATGATTCCCCGTTCGCGGTTTCGCGACGCGCGCCACGGCAGGCGCGGATGTTCAATACACCAACGCAGATCGCGGTGAACGTGGATGACCGTAATCGACGCTCAGTGCTGGAGCTCACGGCTGGCGACCGGCCGGGATTGTTGAGCGATATCGGCAGAGTGCTGATGGATCAACACCTGCAACTGCACGATGCCAAGATCATGACCGTGGGTGAGCGCGCCGAGGATGTCTTCTATATCACTGACTTCGAGCAACGCCCGCTGACTGCAGAGGCGGCGCAGACGCTGCGTGAAGTGTTGACGCAGGCACTGGATCGGCGGCGAGCCGCCTGATGTCAGCCGCGGCACCTAATCGAGGCCAGGCGAGCTGGTCGCAACGGCTGTCCCCGGGACAACCCGGGAGTGCATGCCCCGACGAGCTGTGCCGCACGACACAGCAGTCGGGTACCTGCCGAGGTAGCCGGTGAACCCACGCCTGCAACGGCTTCATGCCTATCCTTTCGAGCGTCTTGCCCGCCTCAAAGCCGGAGCCACTCCGCCGCCTGGGCTGCAGCACATTGCCATGTCCATCGGCGAGCCGCAGCACGCGCCGCCGCCGTTTGTGCTCGACTCGCTACGGGAAAATTTGCATCGACTCGGCAGCTATCCAGCGACCGCGGGCCTACCGGAGTTTCGAGCGTCGGCGGCGCGCTGGTTGCAGCGCCGGTTCAGACTGCCTGCTGGCAGCGTGAAGCCGGAGACGATGGTGTTGCCCGTCACCGGAACGCGCGAAGCGCTTTTCTCTTTCGTTCAGGCCGTCGTCGACGATCGTACACAGCCGCTCGTGGCGATGCCTAACCCGTTCTATCAGATTTACGAGGGCGCGGCATTGCTCGCGGGCGCCGAGCCATGGTTCATGAACACGACAGCATCGACCGGGTACGCCCCCGACCTCGATTCGGTCGGCGAGCACAACTGGCGCCGCTGTCAGGTGTTGTTTGTGTGCAGCCCCGGTAATCCCACCGGCGCCGTCCTGTCGCAGGCGTTTCTGCGACGAGCGCTCGAGCTGGCGAATCGGCATGACTTCATCATCGCCGCCGATGAATGTTATTCCGAGATCTACCCCGATGAAGGCGCGCCGCCCTGCGGTTTGCTGCAGGCAGCACTCGCAGCAGGCCACGACAGCTTCCAACGCTGCGTGGTATTTCATAGTCTTTCCAAACGATCCAGCGTGCCCGGACTGCGTTCCGGCTTCGTCGCGGGCGATCCACAGGTTCTGGCGAAATTTCTGTTGTATCGGACCTACCACGGAAGCGCCATGTCGGTACCGACCCAACTGGCCAGCATCACCGCGTGGGATGACGACGAACATGTCGTCGGGAACCGCCGCCTCTACCAGGAGAAGTTCGACAAGGTGACTCCCATATTGTCGGATGTTCTCGACATCGAGCGTCCCCAGGGTGGCTTCTATCTGTGGACCGATGTTCGCGGTGATGATGAGAACTTCACCCGCGAGCTGTTCGCGCGGCAGAATGTGACAGTGCTACCGGGTTCTTACCTTGCGCGCACCCATGCTGGAATCAATCCTGGCGCCGGGCGCGTTCGGATCTCGCTAGTCCCCGGCGTTGCGCAGTGCATCGAAGCCGCCGAGCGCATCCGCTCTTTAGTCAAAGGTTAAACATGACCGACCTCGCGAAGCTGCAATCCCTCATCGACGGCGCCTTCGAGCGCCGGGCCGAGCTCACTCCGCGCAACCTGCCGGCCGACCTGGGCGCGGCCATCGACGAATGCATCGAGCTGTTGGACAGCGGCAAGGCACGGGTCGCCGAGCCGCGGGACGGCGCCTGGGTCGTGCATGAATGGCTGAAAAAAGCGGTGCTGTTGTATTTCCGGTCGCACGACAACGAGGTCATCGATGCGGGCTACACTCGCTTCTACGACAAGGTGCCGCTCAAATACGCGCAGGCGACCGAAGCCGATTTGAAGGCCGGCGGCGCCCGAGTCGTCCCGCATGCCGTCGTCAGGAAAGGCTCGTATATCGCACCAAACGTCGTTCTGATGCCCAGCTATGTCAACATCGGCGCTCATGTCGGATCGGGAACCATGGTGGATACCTGGGCTACAGTTGGATCCTGTGCGCAGATCGGCCGCAATGTCCACCTGTCAGGTGGCGTTGGAATCGGCGGCGTTCTCGAGCCGCTGCAAGCGAGCCCCACCATCATCGAGGATGACTGCTTCATCGGCGCCCGTTCCGAGGTCGTCGAAGGCGTGGTCGTCGGGGCGGGCTCGGTTATTTCCATGGGCGTCTACCTGGGACAGAGCACACGCATCTATGACCGCACGACCGGCCAGATCCTCCAGGGCCGGGTCCCCCCCGGCTCCGTCGTCGTCTCCGGAACGCTTCCCTCCTCCGACGGCAAATACGGCCTGTACTGCGCCGTGATCGTGAAGCGAGTCGATGCGCAAACACGCTCGAAGACGTCCATCAACGACCTGTTACGAGTCATCGACTAGAAGTTAAAACGCGCCCCGATCATGGGTGCCCAGTTGTTCTTGTACAGGAAGCCCGCGGCCAGGCCGTCGGACGCGGCTGAGTAGTTGACGCCTGCATAGGTGTCAAAACGCCGTGTCAAGCGGTAGTCCGCCGTCATCGAAGCATCGTTGAACGAGCCTGAGCAGGATCCGGCGCTCGTGTCCGAGCAGTGATTGGCGGCGTAGCTGCCCTGCTTGAAGTGGTAGTAGGCTGTGGTCAGATCCAAATGCCTGTTGATGGACCACCGCACTCCCACCCAACTATATTCGAGCACCTTGTCGATGGTAAACGAAGTGTTGTTGGCCACGCTCAACACGTAGCCACCGATGGTCACAGTACCGACCGGGAGCGGATCCTTCGGATTGGCGTACTTCATGTGCTCGTACCCGGCATAGATCTTGATCGGCCGCCAGGTATAGCTGGCCAGGAAGGAATAGGCCGTGTTATCCGAGATAGTCCCCGCCAGAGTCCCCGGCGCGGCGGTGTTCTGCGCTGCCGTGAGCGATGCGAGGTTGACCGCTCCCCGCACTTTTCCGTACAGCGCGTCGACCGACAGCCCCGCGTAGTCGGCACCTATATCCACCGACTCCGAGCCCTCCGGCACCGTACCCCGTTGGCCAAACTGATAAAGCACGGCAATACGTGTGGGGCCATATCCGTACATGTACTTCAGCGTATCGTCGAGCGCCTTGTCCTCCGTGTCGCCCAGACCTCCGGAAGTACCCGAGTAGGCGATTGGCGAGAACGCCTGCGCCTGTAGCTGCGGGTCGTACTTGAGCAGATTGTCGGCCATCAGCGAGTTCTGGCGACCGAAGGTCAGGGTACCGAAGGTGTTGGAAGCGATTCCGACGTAAGCACCCCCCTGGAACGCCTGCCCGGCCCGGCTCGAGTCACTGGCCGTGATTCGCTGATTGTTAGGACGGCCATTGTTGTCGAGGAGGGACCGGGGACCATCGGTCAAGCGCCCCGAGGTCGGATTGAAGCCGGTCTCCAGCTTGAACACACCCTTCAGATCGCCCACGCCCAGGCGCTCCGCACCCGATATGCCGACCTTCGACTGGCTCAGGCCGTTGGGTGCGAGCGAGGTGATGGGATGGTTGCTGAAACTCTGGAGCACGAACGGCAATCCCGGGCCGTAAGTTGCGCTGAGCGGCGCGCCGTGGCTCAGATATGCCACACCTGCATCGATCGTGCCGTAGAGCATGATGCCATTCCAGGTAAGGGGCGGAGGACCTGCCATTTTGGGCGCCGATTCGGCTTCCGTGGCGCTCACCACTCGGTTGGCCGAGGGGCTCTGATCCGCGTCGGATTTGAGAACCTGAGGGCTCGCAGAGCCGGCTCCGCCGACCTTCTTCGTCAACTCTTCGACCTGCTTCTGCAGGGCTTTGACCTGATCGCGCAGTTCACGGTCGGACGTGTCATCCGCCAATGTCTGACCTGCGTAGCCCCCCAGCGCCAGCAGTCCGGCAATAGTCATGGCCAGCGGCCTCGAAGCATTTCTTTGGGTCATCGCATACCCCTCCGAAGCTCTTTCGGCGACAACCCGGACGTTGCTTCTTCACAACACCGAGGCTCACGCTCTCGCGGTCCTGAATGTGTGCCGGTAGGCTGCTGTTTGATCCGATGTTTTTTACACATAACTGGAATTATCGAACACGTTTGGATCGCAGAGGGTGACGCGGTGCAGATATCTGTCATTTACCGTTCCGCGGAGCGCATCTTGAGGAAATGCGTCTAGCGGCAGAGCATCGGGTCCTCCACGATCGTTCTCCGGCCCTCGCTCCGCCCGACATATCAGTTGCTTTTTACCAACGGCTGTACGGGATCTCGCGGGATTGCGGCCAGCCAACCGGAAGATGTGTGTGCTTCTGCGTTACGCATGGCTTTCGACAACGTTCCGCGCTGAACAGAGCCGGCAGTCGGTGGCCCGTCACCGCTCTGTCACCCCAGCTCGACTGACTTCGTAACCGCCCGCTGCCTAGGATCCCCGGGATAACAATTGGGAGACTTCATGGCCTCGAGCATTCGACTGGCGGTACTGGCCGCTGTGTCCTTATCTATTGGTTTGCGGATCGATGACGCTCTCGCTCAACAAAGCGCATCCGACATGAGCGTCCTGCTGAAGAAGTTGGACGAGCAGGAGAAGCGGATCGAGGCGCTCGAGACGGAGCTCAAGGAGCAGAAACAGGAAATTGCGCAGGCTGCCCAACGTCAGGAAGCCGAGCGCAACGCAACACCAACGCCCTCCTCCACCGCGACTGCCGGCGCAACTGCGGCGGTGTCCGGGAAGGCGGCCATTGAAGCCTCCAGTAACGCCGGTCCGGTGGGCTCCGTACAAGGAGCTGCGGGCACAGTAGTGGCCGGCCCGTCCGGGTTGTTTATTTCAAGCGCCGACGGCGCCAATGTCATTCGCTTCCGCGGCAACCTTGCCGTCGATGGTCGCTTCTACTCTGACAAAAGCACACCGAACACCGCGGAGACATGGACATTCAGGCGTGTCCGGCCGTATTTCGAGGGAACGTTGGATAGAATATACGACTTCAGATTCATGCCGGACTTCGGTAACGGCAAATCGATCATAGTGGACGCTTTTGTTACGGGACGCTTCGCTCCTTGGCTCGCTGTGCAGGCCGGGAAATTCAAGGGCCCCGTCGGGCTCGAACGTCTGCAGCCGGATCAATTCAACCGGTTTCTGGAGCTTGGATTCCCTTCCGCCCTCGTGCCGAATCGCGACCTTGGGGTACAGATAGGTGGCGACGTTGCCGGCGGAGTGCTGGGATATGCGGTCGGGTATTTCGACGGAACGACTGACGGCAACAGTACGGATGCGAACGCATCTCCGGATGTCGACAATGATGGAAAGAGAGACTGGGAAGGCCGGCTGTTTGCTCAGCCATTCATCAAATCGGGGAGTCCGTATCTGCGGGGACTGGGATTCGGCGTCGGCGGCACGTATGTCAACACCGTCGGCTCGGCGACAAACACGCTGCTAGCAACGTATAAGACACCGGGGCAGCAGAGCTTTTTCACCTACCGTACCGGCACGAACGCCACGTACGCCGATGGCAAGCGCGAACGCTGGTCGCCACAGTTCTATTATTACGTCGGAAGCCTTGGCGTTCTTGGTGAGTACGTGCAGTCCGACCAGAGAGTGAGCCGCCAGATTTCAGGGAGCCCGAAGCGCTCCGACACCATCGACAACGCGGCGTGGCAAATTTCGATGTCCTATTTCCTGACCGGCGAACGGGCGGCCTATAACAGCTTCACACCGAAGTCGACGTTCGAGCCGGGAAAGCCGGGTTGGGGAGCGTGGGAGGTCGTGGCACGGTTCCATCAGTTGCAGATCGACGGAGCGGCGTTTACCGACGGCGCTTCCTCGTTCGCCGATCCAAGTGCCTCACCACGCAAAGCAACGGCAGCGGGGATCGGTATCAACTGGTATCTCAATCAGAACGTGAAATGGATGTTTGATTACGAGCGGACGCGCTTTGATGGGGGCGCGCCAGCGGGCTCGGACCGGCCCGGGGAAACTGCGTTCCTGACCCGCTTCTCGCTGGTCTATTAAATGGAACCGCATGCAACACGGGCGCCCGGGCGAGAATACCCAGCTTGGAACCCAACATGGCCGACACTTGCACCATCGGACCCTCACGGCCGATTGAGCCGCCCGACGCTATCGAGAACAACGAGGAGACACTACTCAACAGGGTGGTACGCAGTCCGATAGCCTCTGAATGAAACCACCACGTTTTCCGAGGAGCCCAGGTGTAGAACCGGTGGCCGGATCGCACCGGTCTTTCACGAAAGCCGGAACGGTCGCCGCATCAGCTCCGGCCGCCTTGGCAGGCAATGGCCGACCGGTCGGCAGCTTCTCTGCAATCGATCGGGCAACCACCACATCGTGTCGATTGTGACACTCTGCCCGCCGGCCCAAATCCCGAAACCGGGTCGGAGCGCAGCAGGTGACAACCTGGGCCGTATCAAATGACCGACGGGCGCTGGACTCGGGTACCCCGTCGCAGGTTTTCGTCGGGGCAATTATGGCTTGCCGGAGACCTCTTCTCGCCGGGTCTCGCGCACTTCATACCAAATGGCATTCAACACCCCGAACGTCAGGGCGAGCCCCAATCCCAGAATCCAACTGAAATACCACATGAGTATCGACCCCGTCAGTAGAGACCCGTGTGTCGACGGATCTCGTCTAAAGTGACTCGGCCGCGTAAGACCCGATACACCCACGCGGTGTAGACCAATACGATCGGCAGCAGAATCACCACCGCGACGAGCATGATCGCCAGCGTCTGCGCACTGCTGGAGGCATCCCATACCGTGAGCCCATGGTCCGGCTGGGTCGACGACGGCATGAGAAAAGGAAACAGCGCAATGCCGGCAGTGAGGATCGTACAGGCTTGGGTGAGGCTGCTCGACAGGAATGCGAGTCCGGCACGACCGATTCGCAGCAGATAGAACGTCGCCCAAGCCGCCAGCAATGCCATTGCGGGGGCACCCCAAAGAAGCTCGTGCTGATGATAGTTGTCAAACCATCCGCCAGGACCGCTGGCCACTCGTTTCATGAGCGGATTTGAAGGTCCTGCCCTGTCGAACGCGGATACGATCGACTGGCCGTCTATCGCGGCGGCCAGCCACACACCGCAAGCAACAAAACTGATCGCAAACACGACCGCTGCAAAGCGGCCGGCCGCCGCCGCGCGACTCGCCATCGGCTCTCCCACCTTGAGGGATGCATAGGCTGATCCATGCATGATGAGCATCGACAAACTCACCATTCCCGTGAGCAAGGCAAAAGGGTGCAATAGACCCAAAAACCCACCCGTAAATACCGGCCGCTGCCATTCGTCAAAATGAAACGGCAGCCCGAGGAAGAGATTTCCAAACGCCACACCGAACAAAAGCGCAGGGGCGGCGCCACCCACCAGCAGCGCCCAGTCCCAGGCGTTGCGCCACCTAACATCCGTGAGCTTGTTCCGGTACGTAAATCCCACAGGGCGCAGAATCAATGCAACGAGCAATACAAACATGGCCACGTACAGCCCGGAGAACGAAGCGGCGTATAGTAAAGGCCACGCCGCGAAGACAGCCCCGCCCGCCAGGATGAACCAGACCTGATTGCCGTCCCAGACTGGCTCAATCGACTCGAGCAGGGCGCGTCGTTCCTCATCCGTCTTTCCGACCAGGCGAAACGTAGCACCGACACCGAGGTCAAACCCGTCCATGATTGCAAAGCCAATCAATAGCACGCCCAGAATTAGCCACCAAATCACGCGCAAACTTCCATAGTCGAACATAGTTGTCCCCTCGCGCTATTTCGCCGTGGTGGCGATCGGTTTCACACTCAGCGGCGCTATTGGCGGTGCCTGCACGTGCCCAGGATCCGGCGGTTCCGGCCAGTAGCCCAGGCCATCAGGACCGCGACGAATCATCCTGACGAGCAGGTACACATCGACAATGGCCAACGCGGAGTAGAAGACCACAAACCCGGTAAGCGACAGCCACACGTTGTGCGCTCGAATGGGCGATACCGCCAAGAAGGTCGGCAACAGACCGTCGATCGACCAGGGCTGGCGCCCATATTCCGCAACGATCCAACCGAGCTCGGCGGCGACCCAGGGCAACGGCAGACTGAAAAACGCGAGCTGTAGGAACCATCTATTCTGATCGAAGCGATGCCGGGTGGCGAGGTAAAAGGCCACTGCGAACAGGACAATGAAAAAGAAGCCCAGCGCGACCATCAAGCGGAAGCACCAGAACAGGACCGGCACATCGGGCACAGTTGACCACGCAGCCTGATCGATCTGCTCGGGGGTGGCGATCGCGGGATTGTTGACGTAACGCAATAGCAGCAGGCCGTACCCCAGGTCCGACCGGTGAGCCTCAAATTGTGCCTTCGCCTCCCGATCGGTTGGATTGGCTCGCAGCTGCTGCAGAGCGACGTGCGCTTCGATGCCGCTGCGGATTCGCTGGCGTGCGCGCGCTACCAGATCAAAAATGCCCGACACGGGCTGGTCAACAGATCGAGTCGCAATAAGACCGAGCATCCAAGGTACTTTGATCTCGGCATCCGTCTGTCGGGCCTGCACGTTCGGAAAACCGAATACGGTAAAACCCGCGGGTGGTTCCTCGGTGTGCCACTCCGCCTCGATCGCCGCAATCTTCATCTTTTGGTTTTCACTGGCTTCATACCCGGACTCATCGCCGAGCACGACCACGGACAGCGCGCAGGCAAGCCCGAAGCTGGCCGCCACCGCCATCGACCGCTTCGCTATGTCGGCATTTCGACCGCGCAGCAGATACCAGGCACTGATCGCAAGAACAAACACCGACCCCACTACATAACCGGCTGCCACCGTATGAACGAACTTGGCCTGAGCGACTGGATTGAGCAGCACGCGGGCAAATGAAGTTAACTCCATACGCATGGTCTGGTAGTTGAACTCGGCTCCCACAGGATTCTGCATCCATGCATTGGCGATGAGGATCCACAGAGCCGACAGGCTGGAACCCAATGCCACGAGGCCAGTCACCGCGAGATGGCCCACTTTCGAGAGCCGGTCCCAACCGAAGAAGAACAGGCCCACAAAGGTCGATTCCAGAAAAAATGCCATGAGCCCTTCGATCGCGAGGGGCGCTCCGAAAATATCCCCCACATAGTGGGAGTAGTAGGCCCAATTCGTGCCGAACTGAAACTCCATGGTGATGCCGGTGGCCACTCCCATGGCGAAGTTGATTCCGAACAGCATGCCCCAGAAGCGGGTCATCCGCTTCCAGATCTCGCGACCGGTCATCACGTAGACCGACTCCATTATGACCAGGATCATGGAAAGACCCAGCGTCAATGGCACGAAGAGAAAGTGGTACAACGCCGTCAAGGCAAACTGCAGGCGCGACAAATTCACGACCGTAAAATCAATCACGAGGGATCTCCCGAGTATCCGTGCCGGCGCTCTCGACACCCAGTCGCCGGCTCGCGGCTGTACCATCGATCTGAGGTCGGTGAGCAGGTGTGAAAAATGAGTACCACAGCAGCGCGAGCGCGGCCAACTTCGCCAGCACGAGCCAAGCGAGCTCACGGCGAATGCCCGAGCGAGGTTCACCTCCGCCGCCGCGTCGCCGAGCAGGCCAACCGGAATGCCGATCAATGCTCATGTAACTCCACGCCGTCGATGCATCGCACGGGGTACCGACAACTTTATGGAGATCCGCGTCCGCTCTGCATGCGTACATTCCGCAATCGAAGGCGAAAACAGGAAGCCTGATTGTATATTCGATATTGCTAATTTAGCACTTACTGATTTATAGGTTGCGCAAGACAGGGCAAAACATCCAGAGAGGGTCATGACCGCGACTCGCAGCAATGTATCCCAGGCAAAGGCGAAAGATACTGGCCGCGCCGCCCAGGAAATCGAGGCGCAGGCAGCCCGGGCTGCCGATCTGTTGAAGGCGCTCGCCAACGAGCAGCGCCTGATGATCTTGTGTCATCTCGTACAGGGAGCCCTGTCGGTGGGCGAGCTGAATGAGCGCGTACCCTTGAGTCAGTCGGCCCTCTCACAGCACCTGGGGATCTTGCGCGATTCGGGAATCGTGCGCACGGAGCGCGAATCCCAGACCATCCGCTACAGCCTGCCGCGCGGGTTCGTAACAAAGCTCATCGAAGTGCTGCATCAGGAATTCTGCAGGCGCTGAACACCGTTATGCATCCTTACCCTCATGTTTATGTCGCCTCTGCGGCGGGCGGCGATAGCGGCCCGCTGCAGACCCGCTCGCCCGATTGCCCGCCAATTGCGGCCACACCGCCCCCACAGTTTGGTGGACCTGAGGGCGCCTGGTCACCGGAAACGCTTCTGTGTGCCGCCCTCGCCGATTGTTTTATCTTGACATTCCGCGGCGTTGCGCGTGCCGGCGGCCTGAACTGGAACCAGCTCGAGTGCCGCGTTGAAGGGGTGTTGGAGCGCGTCGAACGGGTTTCTCAATTCACCCGGTTTACAACGACCGCAAACCTGTCCATTCCCGAGGGCACAGACCCGGCAAAAGCCCGTGAACTGCTGGAGCGTGCCGAACAGGGCTGCCTGGTTGCCAACTCAATGCGGGGGACACGCACCTTACGATCGGAGGTGGTGGTTCAGCCGCCCTGAGCTCTTCTTACTGCGACTGGGCACCAATGACCCGGCCGTTGGGAAGACGCACGAGGCTTGCTGAGTCGGCTGCGTGCGCGATGTCTTGCTTCGGCAGAGCCGTGCCGTCCAAGTCTACGATGGTAATCCGATGCGGAACGATTACGACTGGCACTATCACGTAACCGGCATCGGCCGCCAGCGCCTTCACTCGGTAGTGCCCGGGTTGCAGCGACACCGTCGATGGTGCATGACTGAAAAGTCCTGCTGTGTTCGTTACCTCTTGGAGGATTTTGTCGTCCGGACCATAGATGGTGTAAGGCGTGTGGACAGGATACTCCGAGTCGTCGGCCGTGGTTACTCGAGTTGCCGAGTACACCATGAGCTGGCCCGAACCATCATCAGGTGTGGCATGCAATTGCCAGGGGCCTACAGCGTCATGCAGCACAACGGGCGCAGGCGTGGCACAGCTCAACAAGCTCGCCGCGCACAGAGTCAGTACGCAAGCAACGACTGGCCGGGCCAGCTGATTAATTCCTTTGATCATTCAATACTTCGTTGCGGTTCAAAACCCGGTGGAATGCCGCTACCACCGCCGGCTCTGGGAAGCGCGCGGGCGGCAGTTGCTGGAAGCTCTCCCAACCCCCGCCCAGACTTCGATACAGGGCGATGAACTGCTCTGCCGCGCCCAACTGAGCGGCCGCGTATTGCTCTTCAATGTCGTATTGCTTACGTTCGGCATCCACGAGATTGAGAAAGTCGGTGAGGCCGCGAATGTAGCGCTCGTTAGCCAGCGTGACTGCTCTCTGGCTGGCAGTTAGGGCTTCGCCGAGTTTCGCCAGGCTCTCCTGTTGAGCGGCATACGCGCTCCAGGCAGTGTCGACGTCCTTGACTGCGTCCTGAATGGCTCGGCGGTAATTGATCAATTGAGCGCGGGTGCGTTGGTTGGCGACCTCCACCTGCGCGTCGAGCAATCCGAAATCCAACAGAGGCCAGACGGCACCCACGCCTGCCGACCATATGTGCGCGCCTACCTCGGGGGTCGTCTGTTTCTGCGCGCCGAGCGCGCCACTGAGCGAGATTGACGGGAACAGACTGGCTGTGGCGACCCCCAGTCGAGCCGTCGCGGCCGCCAGCTCACGTTCCGCTTGTACAATCTCTGGGCGCCGCCGCAGGAGATCTAGCGGCATGCCCGCTTGCACAACGGCCGGAACAGAAGGGATCATCGCAGGCTTACTCAGCTCGGTGATCAGTTCCTCAGGGTATTGACCCAACAGCGTTGCAATTGTGTACTCTGCTGCGCTTACTTGCGCTTCAACGGGTGCAACCTGGGATTCCAACACGCCGAGCTCTCGAGTCGCCAGCGTCACGTCAAGCTCGTTGGTGATGCCGCGCTCGTAGCGCTCACGGGTTACCCTTTGCGACTCACGAAGTGCATCAATGGAGGCATGAAGCACCGAGGCGCGGACTTGGAGACCGCGGAGGTCCACATAGGCGCGCGCTACATTTGAAATGACTGTGATGAGCACTGCGTTGCGTTGAGCCGCGGTCGCCTGAGCATCGGCACGGACGGCTTGCATCTCGCGACGGTATTTGCCGAAGAGATCGATCTCCCACACAGCGTCAAAGCCGCCCAGCTGATTGATGTGCTGAAGGCCGCTGGAGGTATCCGCAGAACGCAGCGCCTGATCGGCATGCCCGCGACTGAGGTCAGATCCCGTCCCCCGCCCTGCCGCCCCACTCGCAGAGACTTCCGGCAGCGCACTGCCGACAATGGCGATTTCATAAGTGCGGGCCGCCTGCAGACGGTCGAGTGCGATCAATGCGTCGGGATTGGATCGCGCTGCACGGGCGACGAGTGAGTCGAGCTCCGGATCATTCAGGGCGTGCCACCAACCGGCAATATCTACGTTCGTTGACTTCCCGGTGGAAGCGGTGTCAGTGGACGCCGGGCCAGCGGCGCCACGACCATCTGCGTCGAATGTCGGGGGCACGTGAGACTCGGGCGTGTGATAGCTCGGCCCCACTGCACAGCCGGCTATGACCACGACACCCAGCATCAGGCTGGCGAGCCGAGCCAAGTTGCATGACCTGGGGCGTCCCGATTTGCGACCAACGTACCGCATCAGTGTTTCGCCGCGGCGGTAACCGCGGAGTTGCCGGCGTGTGTGGGGGATTCAACCAACTTCGGCTGCACCTGGTCGCCCTCGAGCACTTGACTGCTGACATTCAGCGCGAGTCGGTCCCCGGCGGATACGCCGGATCCCAGCTCCACGACATTGCCGTCGTCGCGCACGATGGTCACATGTTGGAAGGATACCCGATCGTTCTCATCGACCCGAGCCACCTGCTCACCGCCGGCTCGGAAGGTCAGAGCCGCCGCAGGTATTTCCACAACACCCTTGGGCAGCAAACCGAATCCCACAGTTACATACATTCCGGGCACGAGCGTCTGTTTAGCGTTGTCGAGATCAACTTCGACCCGAAGTGCGCGTGACCTCTGGTCGAGAGCTTCCGATGTTCGCGCCACCTTCGCCGTATAGACCTGTCCCGTGCCGGCCGCACGCACCTCGACAGGAAGCTGATTCGCAGTCAGATCGGCGGCGGCGCTCTGCGGAACGTCCACGAACACCCTCATGGGGTTATTTTGAGTCATTACATACAGCGGAGTCGTCGCGCTGGTGCTGCCCGCCGTCACCAGATTACCGATATCGATGTGACGCTCCGTCACTACCCCGTCGAACGGCGCGGTGACCTGCTTGAACTGAGCGAGCGCGACATATTGATCGACTCGCGCCTGATCCAGCGCGACATCCGCTTGCGCCGACTTCAGGTGGGCAATCGCGGTGTCATAGTCCGCATGCTTCTGTTCGCGCTCCTGCTCGGAGACAACACCCTTTGGCGAGTCGCGCCAGCGCTCGTAAGTGGTCTTGGCAAACTCAGCTTCGGCCTTCCGCGACTGCACCTGGGCACGGGCCGCATTGAGTTGCGCCCGAGCGGCCGCCAACTGCGCATCGAGATCAGGCGTCTCGATCAGCGCCAGGACCTGTCCCTTGTGTACCGTATCACCGATATCCGCGAACCACTTGCCCACGAATCCATTCACGCGCGCGTAAATGGTACTCGCGTGCCAGGCGGCCGTCTGACCGGGAAGCGTAAACCGTTGGGCCGCGCCCACCGGCCGCGCTTCGATGATGTCCACCGGAATACGGGCCGTCGCGCTCCTCTGCGTCTCCCCTGCGACACTACGGTCTTTGATGAAGCGGTCCATTCGTACGACAATGAAACCGACTATCAGCACGCCCGCGAAGATGACCGCGATCTTCTTCATGCGCCGGCCTGTGTCCGGATGAAACTCCGTTGAAACCGCGGACTCGTCGTGAGCTGCGATGTCTTCGCCGTAGTCGGTCCGCCGCACTGTCTGCTGGGGCTTCATGTCGTAACCTTTGAAAGGGTCGTAAAGTGATCAGGCGCCGGCTGCGCAGCTCGGCGCAGTAATCGATACATGGTCGGTACGAAAACCAGCGTCGCGAAAGTCGCGAACAGCAGTCCGCCGATCACCGCCCGCGCCAGCGGGGCGTTCTGTTCCCCGCCCTCTCCGACTCCGAGCGCCATGGGGATCATTCCCATGATCATCGCGCCCGCGGTCATCAGGACCGGGCGCAGCCGAGTGAATCCGGCGGTCGCCGCGGCGACCAGCGGTGAATCACCCGCAGCCATGCGTTGGTTCGCGAAGCTGACCACCAGGATGCTGTTGGCCGTCGTCAGGCCAATGCACATCAGAGTGCCCATCAACGCCGGCACGCTCAGGTGGGTCTGAGTGAGGAACAACATCCACATCACGCCACCCAGCGCGAACGGCACGGCCATCAGCACGATCAGCGGGTCGAGCCAGCTCTGGAAGTTGATGACCAGGAACAGGTAGATGAGGATCACGGCCAACGCGATGCCGGAGAACAGGCCGGAGTAGCTGTCACGCATGGTTTCGACCTGCCCGCTCAGGGTCACGTGCATGGCCTTCTCGGCCGGCGGCTGGTTCTTTTTGATGACTGCGTCGATATCATTCGATGCCGAGTACAGGTCCCGGCCCTGAACGTCGGCGTGCACGTCAAAGACAGGCCTGATGTTGAGCTGAGAGGCCACCAACGGAATCTTCTGCCGGCCGAATGCAGACATGCTCATGAGCAACGGCCCATCCGCGACCGGCATGGTCTGCAGATCCTGAGATGAGGAAAAGCTATAGGTGGGCTGCTGCACCACCAGCGGATAGCTCACATTGTTGCGAGGGTCGATCCAGAAGTTGGGCGATGTCTGAGCGCTGGAACTGGTGGCCACCAGGATGTTGCTGGCTGCTTCTCGCTGCGTCATGCCCATCTGGTTGGCCATCGCACGGTCGACGTCAACAGTGAGCGCGGGTGCGTCAGGAACCTGGAACACATGCGAGTCGACCACGCCGGACACGTGTGCGAGTTGTGAGGCCAGCTTGGAGGCCAGTGCGTAGGCGCTCTCGGTGTCAGATGCGGACACGCGGATATCAATCGGTGCGGGCTGACCGAAGTTCAGGACCTGGTCGACGATGTCTGCCGGTTGAAAGAAGAACTGCATCTGGGGGAAGCGCTTGGGAAGCTCCCGGCGCAGCATTGCGGTGAGGTCGGCCGTGGGCAGATGATTTTCGTTGAGGGAGATCAGGATCTCGCCGTCCATCGGGCCCACGGTGGCGGAGTCGCTGAGGGCAATATTGATGCCGCTGTACGGCAGTCCGATATTGTCGAGCATGACGCTGATCTCGTCATTACCGACGAGCTTGCGGATGGTTGCTTCGACCCGTGCGAAGTCCTCCTGGGTGGTCTCGATGCGAGTGCCAGGAGGGGCCCGGACGTGGAGGCGCATCTCGCCGGCATCCACCTGGGGGAAGAAGTCGCGCCCCAATTGAGGAAACAGCAGCAGGGACACCACCATCAGGGCCGCGAATGCAATGACGGTGACCTTGGCTTCCGACAACGCCCAAGATAGGGCGTTACGGTACATCTCGCGGAAGCGCTGGAAACCACGCTCGAAGCCGAGATGGACGCCGTGCAGACGCTGGCCGAAAGCCCGGAACCGATAGCGCGCGGCGGCAGCGGTAGACATCGGGCCCGCCGGCGAGCGAACATATTCAGCGACGTGGGCCGAGCCGGCACCACCGGCCGGGGCGCCGTGGCCGGCCGGGGCCCCGGGGGTGACCTGGGCCATCAGGTAGTTGAACAGCACTGGGACCATCGTGAAGGAGAGCACCAGGCTGGCCAGCAGCGACACGATGACGGACACCGACAAGGGCGAGAACAGGTACTTCGCTGTGCCCTCCAACAGAAACACCGGCACAAACACGATACAAATGCACAAGGTCGAAAGAACAGTGGGAATACCGACCTCCCCTGCCCCAATGATGATCGCATCCTGCAATCGCGGACGGAGCGAGGCATGCCGCTCGATGTTCTCAATAACGACTGTGCCGTTATCAACCAGGATCCCGACCGCCAGCGCAAACCCACCCAGCGTCATGGTGTTCAGCGTCTGCCCATCGGCCCCCATCAGCAAGATCGCGGTCACAATCGACAGCGGAATGGCGGCAAGAATGATCAACGTCAGCCGCCAGTTTCCCAGGAAGAGCAAAATCATCAGCGCCGTCAAGCCGGCAGCCATACAGCCGCCCATCACCACGCTGTTCAAGGAAGCCTTCACGAACACGGACTGATCGAACAGCGCCTTGATCGACACTCCAGGCGGCAACATGTGCTCGATATCCGGCAGTGCCGCCCGCACACCGCCGATGACCGCAAGGGTCGACACGGCGCCGGTCTTGCGAATCGTCATCAGGGCACCCGGCACGCCGTCCACGGCAACCGAGTTGGTCTGCACCTGGAACCCGTCATGTACATGCGCAACGTCCCGCATGAAGATCGTCCGCCCGTCCACCTGCTTGACCGGAAACGCATTGATGGCATCGACCAAATTCGGGCTGTTGTTCATCGTGAGCATGTAGTCACGACGACCGATCTTTACGTCTCCGGAAGGGAGAATGACGTTCTGCTTCTGAAGCGCATCGCTGACATCGGCGGGAGTCAGCCCGCGGGCATGCAACGACTGTGGGTCGAGGTCAGCCATGATCACTCGCGGCTTGCCACCGTACGGATAGGGCACGGTGGCACCGTGGACAACCGCCAGAGCCGGTCGAATGATGTTCTGACCAAGGTCATTGAGCTTCGTATCGGGCAAGGACTTGCTGGATAGGCTCAATTGGATGATGGGGACATCTGTCGCGCCGTAACGGAGCACCATGGGGGGTGTGATATTCGGCGGCATGTACTTGAGAACGACCAGCGCGCTGCTCGCCAACTGCGAGACCGCTCGCGTCACATCCGCGCCTTCGTGCAAATAGACCTTCTCAACACCGACGCCTTGGTAGGAAGTCGCCTCGATGCGAGCGATGTCATCCACCATGGAAGCCATCTGCCGCTGATGGAGCGTCAGAATTCGATTCTGGACATCCGGTGCGCTCATGCCGGCATAAGTCCAAACCACGCTGACGACCGGTATATCCATCTCCGGGAAGATGTCGACCGGCATCCGCAACGCCTCGGCGATGCCGAGCAGAGCAATGAGAATGAGAAGAGAAATGACCGTGTAAGGCCGTTTCAGGACGTACTGAACGAGTGACATGAGAGCTAAACCCCGCGTGCTAGCGGTTGACGGATCCGAAAGCAGCTTCCACCGCCCGGCCGGCTCATCACGTCCACCTCCGCCCCCTGGGCCGTGCAGATTGACTTGACGATGGAAAGTCCGAGCCCCGCTCCGCCCTGCTCGCGCGAACGCGAACGCGAATCATCCACGCGGAAGAAGCGCTTGAACATGTGTGGAAGTGCCTCGGCAGGAATGCCTATTCCGTTGTCCACAACTTCCAGCACGGCGTTGTCGCTTTCCGAGGCGATTCGCAGCAGGATGTGACCGCCATTAGGGGTGTACTTGATTGCGTTATCCAGGAGATTGACGACCACCTGCTTCATCCTGGAGCGGTCACCCTCCACGAAGACGCTCGGCGCGGCATCACACTCCACCCTGATCTGCTTGTCTTCGGCAAGCAGGCTCATCTGCTCCGCAGTGGTGCTCACCAGCTCGCCGAGATCGAATCGCACCCGCTCCGCAATCGCCTCGCCCGCATCGAGCTTGGAGAGCGCCAGCAGACTCTCGACCACCTCCGACAGGCGGTCCACCTCCTCCAGCAAGCTGCCGAGGCTTTCCCGGGTCTGTGATCTGAGCTGCACATCCTGGGCGAGACTCTCGAGCTCACCGCGCAGGACGGTCAGCGGCGTACGCAACTCGTGCGAGGCATCGGCCACGAACTGTTTCGAGGTCTGGATGGCATCTTCGAGGCGGGCAATCATTTTGTTGAGCGAGATCGACAGGTGCTCGAGCTCATCGCCGCTGTGGACGACCGGCAGACGCTCACTGAGGTTGTGCTGACTGATGTCCTCAGCCTTGCGCGCAATATGATTGACGGGGTTGAGGGCCCTTCGCACCAGTACGAATCCGCCACTGACGGCGATCAAGACGCCAAGTGGCAGTCCGACAGCCAACAGCGATAAAACCTGCCGCAGCGTCTCCTCAGTACGCGCCGTGGAGATGCCTACCTCTACGACATGATGTCGGCTCGCCACGGCGCCGATCAAAAGCGAGCCGCTTGACAACTCGACCTTCCGCTCAAACACGCCGTCGCGATCAAAAGGAGCTGCGCCCAGAGCGGGAACATCGGCCGGTACGAATGTGCCGTCATGAGGGGCGCCGGAGACGTACAGGACACTACCGTGATCGGAAGTGATGCGGATGAAACGATCGTTCACGACCGGCGAATACAACTCCTCGACCTGCCGGGTCATGACCTCATCGCCGGTGCGGTCGACGGATGCAATTAAAGTGTCCGCTATTTGTCGTGCACGGCGGGCCTGTGTATCCAGTACCGCGGACTCCAGGTAGTGGCGTAAAAAGACCAAGGTCAAGCTTCCGAGGACGACGAACACGAGCGTCAGCACGCCGGCATACCATGTGACCAGTCTGAAGCTCAGCGAGCGCGTGTTCATGCGTCCGTGCTCTCGCCGAGGCCATAGCCGACGCCGCGCACGGTTCGAATCAATTTGATGGGAAACGGGTCGTCCACTTTGCTGCGCAAATGACGGACGTAGACATCCACGATGTTGGTGAGACCCTCGAAACTCTGATCCCAGACATGCTCGATGATCATGGTGCGGGAGAACACCCGGCCGGGATTGGCTGCCAGGTACTCCAGAAGTGCGTACTCCTTCGGCGTGAGCTCGATCTTCTTCCCAGCGCGTTTGACGTGCTGCGACAGCCGATCCACCTCCAGGTCTCCGACCCGTAGCACGCTCGCCCGAGTCACCGGTCCACGTCGGAGCAAGACTTTTACACGGATGACCAACTCCGCGAATGCGAATGGCTTGGTGAGATAGTCGTCGGCGCCGGCTTCGAAGTTCCGCACCTTTTCTTCCGTCGCGTCCCGCGCCGTCAGAATGAGTATGGGGACCTGTTGGTTCTTGAGCCGGATGCGACGCAGTATTTCCCCGCCGCCGATGCCCGGCAACATCAGATCGAGAATAATGAGGTCGTACTCGTAGGATTCGGCGAGCAGCCAGCCCTGGTGGCCGTCGGTGGCTTCGTCCACGGCAAAGCGCTCCGCCTTCAGGGCCCGGGCTATCAGCTCGCACAGTTTCTTCTCGTCTTCGACTATCAGAATTCGCATGGTTCGAGGTTCCGAGTGGTAGGAAACCATTTGGTGATTAAAGGGTGGCCAAAACGACATTAAATTCCGTTAAGGAAGGTACGGAAACGCAATATTCATTGGAGCAACGCTCGTCCGTGCCAAAAAAGCCACAACTGCGGAGCCTCCGCTGTAATGAATTGGTTATATTTCCGCAGTCTGTCTGTCACACAATTGCAGCACAGTGTGCGGCGCCAATCTCTTACGAGAGATCGCGGGCATTGCGCCAATGCAGCGCCGCTCAGCCGCATTCCGTTGCGTTCGCGCTACGACCTTCTTCAAAAGCACGACAGGAAACTCGACGATGACACCGACCCGTAAACCTTTGCACCCTTCTACGCTAGGCCGGACTGGCCGGGCGCGCCACACCTTGGTGGCAGCTGCGGTTGCGACGGCCTTAGGCGTGTTCTCAGTGCCTGCCATGTCCGCCGACCAAGCCGACATGCAGGGCCTGCAGGATCAGATCAACAAGCTGCAACGCGAAATGGATCGCATGAAGGCGCAGCAGGCTCAGACCACCCCCGCGCCGGCGGCCAAGCCCGCGGAAAAGGACAAGCCGACCGCGCCGGTCTTCATGGCGGGTCCCGTCAAGGTCACCCTCGGCGGCTTCGTGGAATTGCTGGCGATTGATCGCAGCCGCAACGAGTCCGCGGATTGGGCATCGAACTTCAACACGTCAATCCCCTTCCCCAATTCGCACAACTACTACCTGAGCGAGTTCCACCTGACGGAGCGCCAAAGCCGTCTTTCCGCCCTGGTTCAGGGTCCGGACAATGACCAGTGGGGGACCGAAGCATACGTCGAGACGGACTTCGGTGGAGCGGGCGGAACGGCGAACTACAACGAGAGCAACAGCTTCTCACCGCGTGTGCGCCATTTCTTCGCCGATGTCACCTACAAGGAAACGGGTACCAACCTGCTGTTCGGCCAAGCCTGGAGCCTGATTACGGGCAACAAGCAGGGAATCGTGGCTCGCGGTGAGAACATCCCGCTGACCATCGACGGACAGTACATCCCGGGCTTCAACTGGCTGCGCACCCCGCAGATCCGCTTGACGCAGAAGTTCAACGACATGTTCACGGCAGCCGTGTCCGTGGAAAACCCGGCGACCTTGGTGTCCGGAACCGCCGTTGCCGGGACCCTCTACAACAACCCCGGCGCGGGCAACTCATTCACGCCTCCGAATGGCGGATCGTTTTCAGCTAACAACGTCACCTTGGACTACCTGCCGGACTTCGTTGCCAAGGTCGCGGTCGATCCCGGCTTTGGTCACTTTGAAGTGTTCGCCACGGAGCGCTTTTTCCGTGCCCGAGACATCATCACCGGCCAGCAGACCAACGCCAAGACCAATGCAACCGGCTTCGGCGGCAACATGATCATCCCCGTTGTGCCGAAGATGGTGGACTTCCAGGCAAGCGTGATTGCCGGTCGCGGTGTTGGTCGTTACGGTTCAGCTCAGCTGCCGGATGCGACCATCAACCCGGACTCCTCTCGCGGGCTGGATCCGCTGCGCGGATTCTCAGCTCTCGCGGGCCTGGTTGTGAAGCCGGCTCCTGCATGGACTCTTTACCTTTACGGTGGCGAAGAGCAGGTCAGCCAGCGCAGCTACACTGTGATTGCCGGCGGTAAGAACACCTACTACGGCTACGGCAATGCGGGGTATGACAACACTGGTTGCTGGACAGAAGGCGCCACGAATTGCGCAGGAAACACATCTCGCATTGTCAGTGTCGCGGCGGGCGGCTGGTGGAAGTTCTACCAGGGCTGGCTGGGTAACGCCCAACTGGGCCTGTCGGACACCTGGGTCAAGCGTGAAGCCTTCAGCGGCAACACCGGTGGCGGTACGTTCGGTGCTCCGAGCACCAACATGAACGTTTTCCTGGTTTCGTTCCGCTACTATCCGTTCCAGAAGTAAGACTTCTCGTCATCGAAGGCCGGGTCCGCGAGCCGCGCGGATTCGGCCTTTTTCATTGTCATCGCGCTTGCGGGCGACAGCGCGGAGTCAGGGCCGGTTGGTGTTGGCCGACGAAGAGGTCATTGACGTTTCCGGCAATGGATGAGAGTCCCCGCCGATCCTTTGCACATGGCGCGCGAGATTGCGGGCGTGATCGCCGATCCGCTCGAGTGACTTCAGGGCGAACGCAGCTTCCAAGGCGACACTCACCTGCCGTGGATCCTCCATGGCACGCGTCATCAACCGGCGCAGTCCCGCGGCATATTCCTCGTCCAGCTCCTTGTCCTGCGCGATCACCTCGGCCGCCACCGCGACGTCCAGTCGGTCAAAGGACTCGAGTGCCGTGCGCAGAAGCGTCACAGCAAGGCTGCCGAGATGACGGACATCGCGCGAGGTCGCAGGTCCTGGCCGGCCGCCTTGCGCAATGACCGTACGAGCGATCTTTTTCGCCTCGTCGCCGGCCCGCTCCAACTCGGCAACCACATTGGTCATCGCGATGATGGCTCGCAGGTCGCCCGCCACGGGCTGGCGCCGCGCGATCAGCAGGAGCTGTTCATCGTTCAACCGGGTGTTGTATTCGTTGACTTCGGCTTCGCGTTCCAACACGTGCCGGGCGGGCGCAACCGCCCACTCCGTGTAGGCGGCCGCGGCCTCTCGCACCTGGTCCAACACCAGGCCGCCCATTTCCACCACGCGAATATGAAACGACGCGAGCGCGCCGTCGAATGCCCGGCTTATGTGCCCTTCGAGCATCAGCCAAAACGACCCGTGATGTAGTCTTCGGTGAGTCGGTGACGGGGGTTGGTGAACACGCGGTCCGTCTCGCCGACCTCGATCAACTCGCCCATGTGGAAATACGCCGTGCGCTGGGAAACGCGCGCCGCCTGTTGCATGGAATGCGTGACGATCACAATGGCATAGCTTTCGCGCAGCACTTCGATCAGGTCCTCGACGCGCGCGGTCGCGATGGGATCCAGTGCCGAGCACGGCTCGTCCATCAGGATCACTTCAGGCTGGATAGCGATGGCCCGGGCAATGCACAGGCGCTGCTGCTGCCCCCCTGACAGACCGGTGCCCGGCTTGTTCAGCCGGTCCTTCACCTCATCCCAGAGGCCCGCTCGCTGCAGGCTCGTACAGACGATCTCATCGAGATCGGCCCGGCTGCGGGTCGTACCGTGAATACGGGGTCCGTAGGCCACATTGTCATAAATGGATTTCGGGAAGGGATTGGGCTTCTGAAACACCATTCCGACCCGGGCACGCAACTGAACCACATCCTGATCCGATGCCTGGATGTCCTCATCGTCCAACTTGATCGATCCGGTCACCCGCGCACCGGGAACCGTGTCATTCATCCGGTTCAGACAGCGCAGAAACGTCGATTTGCCGCAGCCGGAGGGGCCTATCATCGCCAGCACCTGCTTTCGAGCCACGTCGATGTTGACGTTTCGCAGGGCGTGCTTGGCGCCATAGAAAACATTGACGTCCCGGCACTCGAACACCGCATCCTCGACGGTGAATTGACCGACCGTGCGGTCGCCGGTCTTGTGCTCGAGAGAGGTGGGAGCTTGTACACGGCCACTGGGCTTGAGATTGAGCCCGGCCTCCACTGGACGCTTTCGACTCGGGTCACCAGACGCGCTCACAGCGTCCACATTGCTTCGCTCCTGAATACTTTCATTGCTGGTCGCCATCAGCCAAACCTTCCCGTGACATAGTCATCGGTCTTGCGGTCCTTGGGAGAGGTAAACATCTGCTCCGTCGGTCCCATTTCAACCAGCTCACCCATGTACATGAACGCCGTAGCGTTCGACACGCGGGCGGCCTGCTGCAGATTGTGCGTGACTATCGCCAGGCAATACTTTTCGCGGAGGCTTTGCAGAGTCTCTTCGACGCGAAGCGTGGATATGGGGTCCAATGCCGCGGTCGGCTCATCGAGCAGCACGACCTCAGGTTCCAGGGCAATTGTACGCGCAATGCACAATCTTTGCTGCTGACCGCCCGAGAGACCCCGGCCATCCTCGTTTAGCTTGTCCTTCACTTCATCCCACATTGCCGCGTCACGAAGCGCAATCTCGACGCGGGTCGCGAGCTCAGATCGCGGTATCCGGCGCGCCAGGCGCAGTCCGAACGCTACGTTGTCGAAGATCGACATGGGAAATGGGGTCGCTTTCTGGAAAACCATCCCCACCCGAAAGCGCAGGCTGGACAAATCCACAGTGGGCGCGAGAATGTTTTCGCCATCGAGCAGAACGTCGCCGGTGGCCCGGTGCCCCGGATAAAGGGCATACATTCGGTTAAACACTCTAAGCAGGGTCGACTTGCCGCAGCCGGACGGACCGATGAACGCCGTGATACTGCGATCCGCCAATGTCAGGTTGATGTCCTTCAGCGCACGCTGCTGGCCATAGTAGAAGTCGAGGTGTTTCACTTCGAACTTGGGTGGTCGGGCGCCGGCGGGCGCTCCCCCTTCAACTGCTACAGCGTTCAACGCTTGCCTCCTCCACCCGATGCCGACACTGCGATTCGCGCGGAGATGCTGAGCACCAGAATGGTTACGGTCACCACCAGGGCTCCCGACCACGCGAGCGATTGCCAGTTCTTATAAGGGCTCAATGCAAACTGGAAGATGACCACTGGCAGGTTCGCCATCGGCCCGCGCAGGTTCGTGCTCCAGAACTGGTTGTTGAGCGCCGTGAACAACAACGGCGCCGTCTCGCCGCTGATGCGCGCCACCGCAAGCAACAGACCCGTGACGATACCGCTGCGAGCGGCCGGATAGATGATGCTGGTGATCGTTCGCCAGGGATACGCACCCATCGCCGTGGAAGCATCCTTCATTCCTTGCGGGACGAGATTCAACATATCCTCGGTGGTGCGCACCGTCACTGGAATCGCGATCACCGCCAAGGCAACACCGCCCGCGAGGGCCGAGAAGTGTCCCATGCGGATGACGAGAATCTCGTAAATGAACAGACCGATGATGATCGACGGCGCACTCAACAAAATATCGTTGACGAAGCGGATCACCGCGGCCAGCCGTGTCCCGCGGCCATACTCCGCCAGGTAGGTACCGGCCAGCATGCCGATCGGCGCGCCGATGATGATGCCGATCAGGGTCATCACCACGCTGCCGTAGATGGCATTCAGGATGCCGCCGGAGCCACCGGGCGGCGGGGTGTTCTGCGTGAACAACGCGAGCGACATTCCCGCGAGTCCGTTGCTGATCAACGTCCACAGGATGGCGCCGAGAAAGAACAAGCCGATGGCCGTCGCGAGTCCCGACAGGCACAGGGCGACGACGTTGGTGACTTTGCGCAAGGCACGGCGGTTCATGGTGTTACTCCCGTCATACCGATGAGAGCGCGCGCCGGTCGAGGCGCAGCAACATGAAGCGGGCGGCCGCGATGACCACGAAGGTGATCAGGAACAGCAGCGCGCCGAGCGCCACCAGCGATGAGGTGTACAGGTCCCCTACCGCCTCGGTGAATTCATTCGCGATGGAAGCGGAGATGGTCGTACCGGGTGCGAGCAGCGAGGGGCTGATGCGATGCGCGTTGCCGATGACGAATGTCACCGCCATCGTCTCCCCCAGCGCCCGCCCCAGTCCCAACATGATGCCGCCCACGATACCGGTGCGCGAGTAGGGAACGACCACCTTCCAAATGACTTCCCAGGTCGTGGCACCCAGCCCGTAGGCCGACTCCTTCAACACATCGGGAACTGTTTCAAACACATCGCGGGTCACCGCCGAGATGAACGGCAACACCATGATGGCGAGCACGACGGAGGCGGTGAGCACGCCGATGCCGAACGGCGGCCCATGAAACAGCTTGCCGATGACCGGCAGCGGGCCGAGCCAGTCGATCAGGGCCGGCTGCACGTGGCGCTGTAGCACCGGAGCGAGCACAAACAGCCCCCAGATGCCGAAAATGATGCTGGGCACCGCGGCGAGCAGCTCGACGGCGACCCCGACCGGTCGTTTGAGCCAGTCCGGCGCCAGCTCGGTGAGGAAAACGGCGATCCCGAACCCGATCGGGATGGCAATGAGCATGGCGATCAGCGAGGTCACGAGCGTTCCGTAAACGGGCGCCAGTGCTCCATATTCATCCGTGACCGGATTCCAGACCTCGCGGGTGAGAAAGGAGAAGCCGAAGTGCGAGAACGCGGGCCAGGACCCGTGCAGCAGCGACAGGACGACGCCGCCCAGGAGAAGAAGAACCAGCAGAGCCGCGGCGAGCGTGGCTCCCTTGAACAGAGTTTCGCGGAAACGCTGCTTACTGGCATGCCGGGAATCAAATGCAGCTGCGGCGGCGGTGTTCATGATCTCCAACAATGCAAACGGCGGCTGCTCCGTAACGGGAGCAGCCGCCAGGATGGACTAACGGACTGTAATACTACTTGGCCGCAATGGCCGGGATACCCTTGATGTCCGACTTCCAGGTGGCACGCACCTGTTCGATGAGGCCCTTGGGCAGCGGTACGTAGTCGAGGTCGGCAGCCATCTTCGTGCCGTTCTTGAACGCCCAGTCGAAGAACTTCAGGGCCTCGGCGGTCTCGGCCGGGTTCGGCGGAGTCGCGTACACGAGAATGAAGCTCGCACCGGTGATGGGCCAGCTGGCGGCGCCCGGCTGATCCGTCAGGATCAGGTAGTAGCCCGGCGCATTCTTCCAGTCGGCGTTCGAGGCCGCGGCCTGGAAGCTCTCGGCGCTCGGCGCGACCGCCTTGCCGCCCTTGTTGACCAGCAGCGAGTACGACATGTTGTTCTGCTTGGCATACGCATATTCAACATAGCCGATGGCGCCGTCGGTCTGCGTGGTCATGTTGGCCACGCCCTCGTTACCCTTGGCGCCGATACCGGTGGGCCACTGCACGGAGGCATTCGCACCAATCTTTTCCTTGAAGGTCGGACTGGACTTGGAGAGGTAGTCCGTGAACAGGAAGTTGGTTCCCGAGCCGTCCGAGCGATACACCGGGGCGATGTCGGTGGCGGGCAGCGTCACCTTCGGGTTCAGCTTCTTGATCTTCGGGTCATTCCACTTGGTGATTTCGCCCAGGTAGATGCTGGCCACGGTGGCCCCGTCCAGGGTGAGCTGGCCGCCCTTGACACCCTTGATATTCACGACCGGCACGACACCGCCGATGATCGCGGGAAACTGAACCAGCCCCGACTCCTGCAGCTCCTTCGGCTCCAGCGGCTTGTCGGAGGCGCCGAACGTCACGGTCTTCGCCTTGATCTGCTTGATGCCCCCGCCCGAACCGATCGACTGATAGTTCAGCCCGACCCCGGTCTGGGTCTTATAGGCATCAGCCCATTTGGAGTACACAGGGTACGGGAACGTTGCACCGGCACCGGAAATGTCCGCCGCTGACGCAGCAACTGTCACCGACAGCGCTGCTACTGCAACGAGCGCGCGCCGCACGCTGAATAGGTTCATGAATCGACTCCTCCTCGTTTGAGATTCCTGCAAAGACCCACGGAAGGATCTCGCACCGCAGGCGCGCATTACATGACTGCAATGTGACGGTTTGATGACAGACCTTCCTGAAGCTTTCAAGAACAAACGGCTTGCTGTGTGGCGATGGGGGCCGTATAAACCGGGCCCCACGGACTTCCCCTCGCCCCGTGCCTGAAGGATACGCCCGCCCCCATGTCCCAAACCCTTGATCTGACAAAAGACTTGATGGCTCGGCGGTCCGTGACGCCCGCCGATGAAGGATGCCAGGCGGTCATGACAGCGAGGCTGGCTGCCGCTGGTTTCCAGATCGAGACCCTGCGTTATGGCAACGTGGAGAACTTCTGGGCCAAGCGCGGGAGTGGCGGGCCGGTCTTCTGTTTTGCAGGTCACACAGACGTCGTCCCCACCGGCCCCCTGGAGGAGTGGAAAACGGATCCATTCGTTCCCAGTATCCGCGATGGCGTACTCTATGGCCGCGGTGCCGCTGATATGAAAAGCGGCCTGGCTGCCATGGTCACTGCGGCGGAGGCGTTTGCTGCGGCCTACCCAGACCACAAAGGGTCGATTGCGTTCCTGATTACCAGCGATGAGGAAGGCCCCTCGGTCGATGGAACCAAACGAGTGGTGGAGACCTTGGCCGCGCGCAAGGAGCGCATAGACTATTGTGTGGTCGGGGAGCCCTCGAGCGAGAAGACCCTCGGCGACACAATCAAGGTCGGCCGGCGCGGATCCTTCAGCGGCCGTCTCACGGTTCACGGTGTGCAAGGCCACGTCGCTTACCCCCATCTGGCCGAGAACCCCGTTCACACCTTTGCCCCCGCGCTGGCGGAGCTGACCAGCCGGGAATGGGACGCCGGCACCGAACATTTCCAACCGACGACTTTCCAGATTTCCAATTTCAACGCCGGCACGGGCGCGCCCAACGTCATCCCCGGCGAGCTCAAGGCCCGATTTAATCTGCGCTACTCACCGATTCAGACCCAGGAACGACTCAAGGAGACCGTTGAGGGCATCCTGAAGAAACATGGGGTGCGATACACCATCGAGTGGTACGTGTCGGGAGAGCCGTTCTATACAGCCCCAGGAGCGTTATCGGAAGCCGTCGGCGCGGCCATCGAGGAGGTCACGGGGACTCAGCCGAAGATATCGACTGGGGGCGGCACTTCGGACGGGCGGTTTATCGCACCGCTGGGGGCACAGGTGGTGGAGCTGGGCGTCGTGAACGCGACCATCCACAAGGTGAATGAGTCAGTCCGGGTGGAGGAGATCGACAAACTCCACCAGATCTACTTCAACGTGCTGCGAAACCTGTTGGCGAGCGGCTGACGATCGCCGTCGCGAGGGTGAGCATCAGCCACCCGGACTCCTGGCTCTGCCGATGCGGGTGTTCGTGAAGACACCGAAAGCACCCAGGGCCAGGGCGCTGATCAGGACCCACGCCGGCATGGCGAGCCCGAGGAACTTCCAGTTAACCTGCTGACACTCGCCGCTGCCGGTCAGGACCTTGCGAATCACTTCGGTCACCGGCGTGAATTGCAACAACACATCGAGCGGCGCCCCGCATGCCGGAATCGAACCAGGCGGAAGACTTTGGACGTAGAGGTGCCGGATTGCGACTCCGACGGTGGAGAGAGACGCAACGACGATCAAAGCCGTGTACACCCGGCCGCCCCACCCTCGCGCGTTGTGTAGTCCGGCGATGAGGAAGATCACGCCTAGCGCCGCAATGCCGATCCGCTGGAAGATACACAGCGGACACGGCTCCAGGCCCAGCACGTACTGGGTGTAGTAGGCGTACCCTAAGAGAGCCACGCAGGCTATGAAGCCCGCGAAATTCAGAAGGCGGCGATTGGTCGACACGGCCACGGATCGTACTCGACGCAAGCCGTTATGGCATCAGGAAGATGCAGGTGCCCCGTCGCCGGGTCCCTTGTCCCGGAGCTCTCGTTCGACATCTTCGAGCGCTACGTGACGGATGTCCTTGCCATGGACCATGTAGATCACGTACTCGCTGATGTTCTTTGCGTGATCGCCGATGCGCTCGAGCGCGCGAACGACCCACATCACATCCAGCATGCGGCGGATGGTGCGTGGATCTTCCATCATGAACGTTATGCCCTGACGCTGGATGGCTTCGTACTCTTCGTCTACCAGGCGGTCCTGGCGGGCAACGCGCAATGCCGATTCAACATCCATCCGCGCGAACGCATCCAGCGCATCGTGCACCATCGCGGATACGACACGACCGAGATGCTTGATCTCGCGATACTTATCCGCAGGGCGCTCCATCGTTGCCAGTCGTGAAGCGATGTAGCCTATCTTCTCACCCTCGTCGCCGATCCGCTCCAAGTCGGTGATGGTCTTGATGATGGCAACAATGACGCGCAAGTCACCGGCCGCCGGCGCGCGCGTGGCGAGGATTCGGCTGCACTCCTCATCGATCGAGACCTCCATGTTGTTGACCTGGTAGTCGTCCATTGCGACCGACTCGCCCAGCGTGCTGTCGCCTTCAACCAGCGCGGTGACCGCCTTGTGCAGCTGCTGCTCCACAAAGCCGCCCATCCCCAGCACTTTACTGCGAACGCGCTCGAGGTCTTCGTTGAAGCGGCGTGAGATGTGGTGACTGAGGTCCGCTGTTTCCATTGATTAGACCGGCTCTTTCTGACCGCCATTGTTGGCGATCATAGCCGAACCGGACGCCGGCAGCGCTGCGCGTGCGTTGGCGGGAATGGGCGCGAGCCCTTCCAGGAACTGCTCGGTGGCGGCTTCCCAGGTAAACGCCTTCGCGCGCGCGGCGCATACCTGCCGGTTCAGCAACAATGCGCCCCGTATGGCCGTCGCGAGATCGTCGTTCAGAACGCCCGTTACACCGGGCTCGAGCACATCGACGGGCCCGGGAACCGGGAAGGCGGCGACGGGTACGCCGCAGGCGAGAGCCTCGATCATGGCCAAACCAAAAGTGTCCGTCAGGCTCGGAAAGACGAATACGTCGGCGGCGCTCAGCATGGCCGCCAACTCATCTCCGTAGCGGAAGCCGACAAAGAGTGCGTTTGGATGGCTCTTGCTCAGCGCCTCGCGCGCCGGGCCATTGCCGATCACCAACTGGGTGCCCGGCACCTTCGCGCCGAGGAACGCTTCGATGTTCTTCTCTATCGCGACGCGGCCCATGTAGGCCATGATCGGCCGCGGTGCGTTCTGAAGCTCGGCGGGCAACGGACCCGGCACAGGCCGGAACAACTCCAGGTTCACACCCCGCTGCCAGCGGTGCAGATGCTCGAATCCCCGGGACGACAGCTCGTCGCGCAGGCTGTTGGCGCTCACGAAGGTACGGACCGAGGCATTGTGGAAGCGGCGCAGCCACGCGAAGCTGACGCTCAATGGAATCGGCCAGCGAGCGTTCAGATATTCCGGATACTTCGTGTGGTACGCAGTCGTGAACGGCAGCTCATGCCGCCGGCAATATCTACGCGTAGCGACACCGATCGGCCCTTCCGTCGCGATGTGGATGGCATGGGGACGGAATGACTCGATCTGGCGGGCGATCTGCAACCAGGGCGTCAGGGCGAGGCGGATTTCCGGGTAGCTCGGGGCCGGAATGCTCCACATGCCCTGCGGCGAAATGACGCGCACTTCGTGGCCCGCCTCGCCGAGCTGGCGGATGGTTGCCTTGAGCGTGGTCACGACGCCGTTGGTTTGGGGCTCCCAGGCGTCCGAGGCGATACAGATCCTCAAGCGGCATCCGCCACCAGGCGCGTCGTCGCACGGCGCGCCGGATATCGACCATTTGGCCACCGCAGCAACTGCAGATCGCCGTCCAGAGTTTCTATCAGAGCTGAGCAGGATTCGACCCAATCACCGGTATTGCAGTACACAGTACCATTGATCTGCCGCACGATGGCGCGGTGTATGTGGCCGCAGACGATTCCGTCGTAGCCCTCGGCGAGCGCATGACTCGCCGCCGCGTGTTCGAAACGCTCAATGTAGCGGATACTGGCACCGACGCCGAGCTTGATTCGCTCCGCCAACGGCAGATACGGCTTTTTCATCCAGCGGCGCACGTTGTTGACCGCATGGTTGGCGGCCACCACGGCGTAGTACAGCACATCGCCCAGCCTTTCCATCCAGGGCGCGCAGGTGACGATGCCGTCGAAGCGGTCGCCGTGGCAGACCAGCAGGCGCTTGCCCTGGTTGGTGCGGTGAACCCACTCGCGATGCACTTCGAGTTGACCACTCAGAAATTCGGCGAACATCGACAGGCTCGCGTCGTGATTGCCCGGGATGTAGATGACCCGGGAGCCGGAGCGGCGCTTGGCCAGTAGCGCGCGGACGACTTCGGTGTGCTCGGCGCTCCAGAAAAACCGCTGGCCCATGCTCAACGCATCGATGATGTCTCCGACCAGCACGATCCGCTCGGCGTCGATGCCCGACAGGAACTCCGAGAGCTCGCGAGCGCGGGCGTGTTTATAGCCGAGATGGATGTCGGAGAGGAAAAGAGTGCGGACTTTGACAGATCGTCGGTGGGCGCTCGTCATGCGCCAAGGGTCTTAGACCCGTGTGTCGCTCAGATGACAGCGGGACGAACTATTCTTTAAAAATAGCCCCTGCGCAGACATGCAGTTGCGGTGCAAAGCTCAAACCGCTTCGCTCCGCGGGACCCGCTCCAGCCGCACCCGGCTCAGGGGGAAATGACAGACGAAGCGCGAGCCGCTGCCCAGGGTACTCTGCACTTCCAACTCAGCGCCGTGGCGCTGCAAAACATGCTTCACGATAGCCAGGCCGAGGCCCGAGCCACCTGTTGAACGCGAGCGACCGGCATCGACGCGGTAGAAACGTTCGGTCAGCCGGGGAATATGCTCCGCGGGTATGCCCATACCGGTATCGGTTACCGAGAAATGGCCACCCTCGTCGTCAACCCACCAACGCATCTCGATGGAGCCTTCCGCGGGCGTGTACTTCGCCGCGTTGTCGACAAGGTTGGAAAACGCTGAATGGACTTCCGGCTCATCGCCCAAGAGTTGGGCTTCGCTGTCGATGCGGATTTTGATATCGCGCGGGTGAATCGGACGAGCAATCACGTCCTTCCTGAGCATCGAAAGCAGCGGCGGAATATCAATCGGTTCGCCACCGAGCATTTCGTCCGTCTCTTCCAGACGAGACAGCTCGAGAAGATCGCGGATGATCGCCGTCATGCGCTCGGCCTGACGACGCATCTCCGTAACCGGCCCCTGCAGGTCGCGATCGAGCGCGGGATCCTGACTCAATGTTTCCAAGTAACCGGATATCACAGTCAGCGGCGAGCGCAATTCGTGCGACGCGTTGGCGACAAAGTCCTTGCGCATGGACTCGAGTCGCATCTGCCGCGAGACGTCGCTGACGAGGAGCAACTGCTGTCCGTCGCCGTACGGGACCATCTGCAAGGATAGATAGTGATCGTCACCGGTGGTCGTGCGGATGACGATCGGGCTCGCGAAGTCCCCTATTTCCAGGTACCGCGCGAACTGCGGAGAGCGGACCAGATTCTCGATTCGCAGGCCCAGGTCCGCCGTGCGGCGCAGATCCAGGAGGCGCGCAGCCATGCGGTTGAACCAGATGATCTCGCGCTGGGCGTTGAGTATGACGACGCCGTTGGGTAGCGCAGCCGTCGAGCGCTGCAACTGGCGCATGAGCTGCACAAAGCGCTGTTTGTGAAAACGCTTGCGTCTGTGCAAACGGACGATCTGCGCAATGATCTCGCCGAACACCCCCCCGACGTCGGGCGGATCGGCGAAGCTGCGATGCCGCAGCCACCATTCGAGGCGAAACAGGTTGATGAGCTGCCAGCCCAGGTGCAGGGCGAGGGCGATGCCGAGGCCGATCCAGACATTGCCGAACAGCCAGCCCACGACGAGGCCCACCAGGGCCGTGCCCAGAAGCCGGCCCACCGCGAACCACCAAGCCTGTGTCGCTGGCTGCATCTGCCTCGAGTTAAACAGTTCTCGCCGAAAAACGATAACCAGAGCCGCGAACGGTCTGCACGAACCGATCGTACCCGAATTCCTCGAGGGCCTTGCGCAGACGTCGAATGTGCACGTCGATCGTGCGCTCCTCGACATATACGTTGCCACCCCAGATACGATCCAGCAGCTGATCGCGAGTGTAGACACGCTCTGGATGAGTCATGAAGAACTCGAGCATGCGGTACTCGGTAGGTCCCAACGGGACCGTACGGTCAGCCACCATGACCCGGTGACTGGCCTGGTCGAGAGCCAGACCTTCGAACTCGATCATTTCGTCGGCGCCATTGCCGGTGGCACGGCGCAGGACCGCATTGATCCGGGCGAGCAGCTCGCGTGGCGAGAAAGGCTTGGTGACGTAGTCGTCCGCGCCGCCCTCGAGCCCGGCAACTTTGTCGCCCTCTTCGGCGCGCGCAGTGAGCATGATGATCGGCAGCTCACGAGTCTCACGGTCACGCTTCAATGCACGTGTGAGCTCGAGCCCGCTCATGTCGGGGAGCATCCAATCGATGAGCACGAGGTCAGGCCGCTGGTCGGCCAACGCCGCGCGCGCAGCACGGCAGTCCTCAGCTTCCCGGACTTCAAATCCGGCGCGCTTCAACCCAAACGCGATCATTTCGCGAATCGGGCGCTCATCCTCGACTATCAGAACCTGTTTTGCGGGCATGTGTTACGGAGTGTGGCGCGCGCGTATTACAGAGGCAGCGTGTTGCAGATTCATGACAAGGGGACTAGTCATTGAATAATTTAGCAAAATAATATGACGAGCGGCGAAGCTCAGGATGCCTTTGGCTTTGCCACATCATCGCGTATGTAGGTGGGAACGGCCGACTCGGCCGGCTGGGCAAGGCCCGCACGAACCGCCTCAGTCGCCAGCAGAACCACCTCGTGCGCGCGCGGCAGGAGCGTTGGCTCGATGTTGGACAACTGGTCAGCCAAGCTCTCTCGCAAGAGCGCGTACGCCGCAAACCCCCTGCCCGCTCCGGTGCCTGTCCATCCGGGCGGCAGCTGCACATCAGCCGGCTTGCTCACCCGCTCGTCCGTCACCGGCTGCATCAGGCCACGCGGACCCAGCTCGAAGCATGCCCAGTACACCTCCTGCATGCGGGCGTCGCTACAGACCAATACCTGTTTCGCCGCGACTCGCTGCGCGACCGCAAGCAGATCCGAGACCGGCACCACGGGAACTCCGGCACCGAAGGCGAGTCCCTGTGTAACGCTGGCAGCCAGACGCACGCCGGTGAACGAACCGGGGCCCCGACCAAATGCAATGGCGGTCAGGTCCGACAATCGAGTGGCCGACTCCTTCAGCAACTCATCAATCATGGTGAGGATGAGCTCTGCGTGACCCCGCTCGGCTTCGGTCTCACGCTGCAACACGCTGCCATCGATCCATAGGGCCGCGGAGCAGTTCTCCGTGGCGGTGTCCAACGCCAGGATTTTCAACCGACGACTCTCTCGAGAGGTGAGTGATTGCGAAGAAACCGAGCCACCTCCTCTTTCTCCCGAGTCACATTCATTGGGGGCAGCGCAGCTACAAAGACGCGCCCATAGCCTTTGCCCATCATTCTTGGATCACAGATCACCACGACACCGAAGTCTTCCTCGCTACGGATCAATCGACCCACTCCCTGTTTGAGGGCGAGAGCGGCCTGCGGAAGCTGATAGTCGCGAAACGGATTTCCACCCGTCGCGTTCAGGTGCTCGATGCGCGCCCGGACCAGCGGATCATCAGGCGAAGCAAACGGCAACTTCTCGATAATCACCAGACGCAAGGCGGAGCCTTTGACGTCCACTCCTTCCCAAAAGCTCGTCGTTCCCAACAGCACGCCATTGCCGTCTTCACGGAACTCTTTTAACAAGCGCTCCCGGGGAGCTTCGCCTTGGACGAACAGCTTGTAGGCAGAACGCCGCTCCCATTGCTCCCGCAGCCAGGCCGCACCGTGTTTCAGGGCCCGATGGCTGGTAAAGAGAATGAAGGCCCCCCCACCGGCCGCGTCGATTAGAGGCACGGCCGTATGCATGACCCGGGTTACGTACGTCGGCGAGGACGGCTCGGGCATTCCAACAGGCAGGTACAGCAGGCATTGCCGCTCGTAGTTGAACGGACTGTCGATTTTCAACGTGGGCGTGTCGTTCAGGCCGAGTCGGCTGGTGAAGTGACCGAAATCCTCTCCGAGGGACAACGTCGCCGACGTGAAGATCCACGCGCAACGCCGCGACTGCAGCATGGCTTGAAAGCGCGTGGATATATCAAACGGCATGAGGCTCAATGTAAAGCCGCGCTGCGTGAGCTCCACCGAGCGCGCACCTTCGAGCTCGTCGATGGCACAGATCCTTTCCAGACTCGCGACGAGGTCGCCGACGCGCTCGCCTATCTGGGCGAGAGGGTTGTCTTCCTCCAGCACCGACAAGCGCGAGTGCAGGGTCTGCAGCGAGTGATACAACTCCTCCACTGCCTGGTTGAGCGGTGGTGTCCACTCGGCCGACAGCCGGCTCCTGACCCCGTGCAGAGCTTCCTGAACGTGGCTGATTGCGGTCGCCGTATCAAAAGGCTCCGGCGCGTGGCCCATCGCGGTTTGCACATCCATCAACACACCCTCCACGCGACGGCTGCTCACGCTTGCTCCGAAGAATTGCGTGGCCAGGTCGGGAATCTGGTGTGCCTCATCGAGGATGACGGCATCGGAGGATCCGAGGATGTCGCCGAAGCCATCCTCTTTCAACGCCAGGTCGGCCAAGAGGAGGTGATGGTTGACGATGACAATGTCCGAGTCGAGCGCCTGGCGCCGCGCGATGGCAACATGACAGCGCGCCAGCTCAGCGCAATTCTTGCCGAGACAGTTCTCACGAGTCGAGGTCACCTGGTGCCAGACGGGATGCGAGTCCGATAAGCCCGGGACCTCGGCCAGGTCACCGAGCCGCGTGGTGCGAGCCCAACTTTGAATGCGGGCGAGCAGGTTGTCTTTGCCGGGCGCGGGCTCGTCGAACCCGAATTGCCGCACCTGCGCATCCGCGGTGGCAAGTCGATAGCGGCACAGGTAATTCGACCGCCCTTTCAACAGAGCGACCTTCGCCGGACGACCGATGGCGGCCGCCAGCAGCGGCAGGTCTTTGGAAAAGAGTTGGTCCTGCAGCGTGCGCGTTCCCGTTGAAATCAGAACCCGCGCCCCCGAAAGGAGCGCGGGTACAAGATATGCGAACGTTTTCCCCGTTCCGGTGCCTGCCTCCACGGCAAGGGTTTCCCGCCCCACGATGGCCGAGGCAATCCGCTCCGCCATCCGCAATTGCTGGCGGCGCACCGTGAAAGCCGGGAGAGCGCGCTCCAAAGGGCCGCCAGGACCGAAGATGTCAGCAAGATCCACCATTCGCGCCGCACGCTACCAAAGCGTTTCCCGACCTGTCGAGGCATCATTCAGGGCGCCCATGGGCCAATTTGGTGCAGGTTGTGCGATAAATGTACAAATCGAGGCGTTTTGTCCTATTTATGAAGGTCGCCAGCCGACGCCTCGCTATACTTCGTTTTGGATCGAAACCAAATAAAACGAGGAATCGTGGATGGCCACTGCCGCACATCTGATTAATTCCCTGCCCCAGCTGAGCCCGGATGTGGCGAAGTGGGTGGAGTCGGTCCGAGAGCTCACGCAACCGCGCGCCGTTCACTGGTGCGACGGCTCCGATGAGGAGGTCCGGGACCTGACCTCGAGGTTGGTTCGCGAAGGTGAGCTGCAGACTCTGGATCAGAGCACCTTCCCCGGATGCCACCTGTCCCGCTCGAATCCCACCGACGTCGCACGCGTCGAGCACCTGACTTACATCTGCACGCCCAACAAGGAAGACGCGGGTCCGAACAACAACTGGATGGAACCCGCGCAGGCCCACGCCAAGATGCGCGACCTGTTCCGGGGTTGCATGAAAAACCGCACCCTGTACGTGGTGCCGTACTGCATGGGACCGATCGACTCCCCGCTGTCCCGGTGCGGTGTTGAAATCACCGACAGCCCGTATGTCGTGCTCAACATGTCGATCATGACGCGCATGGGACGCCCTGCCCTGGAGCGCATCGCGCGCGAGGGCACGTTTGTTCGCGGCTTGCACTCAATCGGTGAGCTCGATCCCGAGCGCCGCTTCATCATGCACTTCCCGCAGGAACTGAGCATCGAGAGCTTCGGCTCCGGCTACGGCGGCAACGCCCTGCTGGGCAAGAAATGCCATGCGCTGCGCATCGCCAGTTGGCAGGCCCGCGACGAGGGCTGGCTGGCGGAGCACATGCTGATTGTCGGTTTGCAGAATCCCCAGGGCGAGACGCACTACATCGCGTGCGCGTTCCCGTCGGCCTGCGGCAAGACCAACCTCGCGATGCTCATCCCCCCGAAGTCGCTTCCGGGATGGAAGGTATTCACGGTCGGCGATGACATCGCCTGGCTGCATCCGGGAGCGGATGGACGGCTGTGGGCGATCAACCCGGAGTCCGGTTATTTCGGCGTGGTGCCCGGCACCAACCCGGAAACCAATCGCAATGCGTACGACATGATCCGGCGCGACACGCTGTTCACGAACGTTGCGATGACCGCCGATAACGAGCCGTGGTGGGAAGGACTTACGAGCGGCAAGCCGGCAGTGGATTGGCAGGGCCGCCCCTTCGACCCGGCGCGCGGACCGGCCGCGCACCCAAACTCGCGTTTCACCGTCTCGGCCAAGCGTAATCCGAGCTATTCACACCGCTCGGAAGACCCGCAGGGGGTACCGATCTCAGCGTTGGTGTTCGGCGGCCGGCGACGCGAAGTGGCTCCGCTGGTCTACGAAGCCCGAAACTGGAAGCATGGCGTGCTGGTGGCCGCATCGGTTGCGTCCGAAACGACCGCGGCCATGGTGGGCCAGACGGGCGTTGTCCGTCGCGACCCAATGGCGATGCAGCCGTTCTGCGGCTACAACTTCGGCGATTACTGGCAGCATTGGCTGAATGTGGGCGCCAAGTTGACCCACGCGCCGCGCATTTTTCACGTGAACTGGTTCAGGCGCGATGCGGACGGAAAGTTCCTCTGGCCCGGCTATGGCGAGAACCTGCGGGTACTGGATTGGGTGCTGCGCCGGTGCAGCGGACACGCCGGAGCCCTCGACACGCCGATCGGAAACCTGCCACACGCGAGCGATTTGAACTTGCAGGGGCTCGATATCAGCGCGGACGCCCTGAAGCAGTTACTGGCGGTTGAGCCGGGGCTGTGGAAGAAGGAAGTCGCCGAGGTGGGCCAATACCTCGAGCAGTATGGCTCACGCCTGCCGGCGGAGATGTTGTCCCAGTTGCAGGAAACCGAGAAGCGCCTGGGTTAGCAGCCTGGCGCGCTCCTCACCCGGCAGGCATCAGCTCTCGTCACACTCGAAACGAATGGTCTGGGGCGAATCCTGCTCCGGCAGCCGCCCCAGACCAATCATCCCCTCGCCCTTGATCTGCAGACTGTCCCGGCGCACGAACGATTCCTCGCCGGCGTCGGTCTGTACGAACGTGCCGTTGGTGCTCTGGTCGATGAGCACGAACTTGCTGCGGTTGATCTCGATACGCGCGTGAATGCGCGAGATCAGGTTTCCCTTGATGACAATGTCGTTGTCCTCGGCACGCCCGATGGTGATGCTGGAATGAGTCTCATCGAGCATCAGCTCTTTGTCCTGGCACCGCAGCTTCAATCGCATCGGCCGTACGGGACGCGCGTTCATGGCGATGGCCGGCACCATGCTCGTCACATCTTCGGACTGCCAGAGCACCTCGTAGAGGGTGACCTCACTGCCCTGGCCCTTTAACGTTGCAACATCGATCTGGCGACAGGACGCCCGCCACTCGGGCGATAGCCGCTCAACGGTCGCGGCGGTGGTGATGATCTGCCCCGCCTTCGCCTGGCTGGTCATCCGGTTGGCCGTATGCACGGTCGCGCCGAATACATCGCGTGCCTCGAGCATGACCGGGCCGAAGTGACACCCGATTCGGATAGCCACGGCTTGATTATCCACCTTGAGCTGAGCGTGGGTGGAGATCTGCTTCTGCATCTGAGCCGCCGCGTTCAGGGCGTCGTCGGCGGTGGGGAAGGTTGACATCACCTCATCACCCATCGTCTTGATGACAGTTCCCTGGCGCTGTTCCGTAGCACTGCGCATCACGTCGATACAGATGGCGACCATGTCACGCGCTCGCAGGTCCCCCATCTGCTCATAGAGCCTCGTGGAGCCCACGACATCAGCGAACAAAATGGCTAGTTCGATATCCTTGCCCATGCAATGCAGGCAGACCGCGGGTGGGTCGGGTGCAAACTCCTCGGTACTTCAAGCAATTAAAGTCATTATACGCGACCGCACTCGAGCCGCTAGCAACCTGACTGACGCGCCCCGCCGGCCGTCGCTTCGATGAGACAACGTTGTTTAGTCGGCGTTCAGCCAGCAACGGCCGTTCGCCCCGACTCGAGTCAGCCTGCCCCGCTGCCCGCCTCGACAACCGGCGGGGCAAGTCGGCCCGACCGATGCCGCCACGGCAACCTACGGGGCGAATCAGTCTGGCGCACGCCACCCCGACAACCGAGCGCTCGTCAGACTGGCTGGCTCTGCGCCGAAGCCGGACGAGCCGCGAGCCGGCCGGCGTTCCTGAGCAACTCCGGTCCCGCCCCCGGCACCCGCGAGCCTTCACTCAGATACCGCCGGTATTCCTTCGCACCGGGCTGGCCCCCAAAGAGCCCCAGCATGTGCCGCGTGATGGCCGAGAGCCTGCCGCCATTCGCCAGGTCCCTCTGCGCATAGCGCGCCATGCGCTCCAGCATCTCCTGCCTCGATTTCAACAGATCCGCTTCGCCCGGGTACAACGCATGGTGCAACTCCCGCAGGACAAATGGCCGATGATAAGCCTCTCGGCCCAGCATCACTCCGTCACACCAAGTCAGCGCCTCGAGCGCCCCCTCGCGGTCGCGGATGCCACCATTGACGATCACCGGAAGCTGCGGAAATGCCTGTTTTACCCGCTTTACAACATCGAACCGCAGCGGGGGTACTTCACGGTTGTCCTTGGGGGACAGACCTCCCAGAACCGCCTTGCGCGCATGCACGATTGCAACCTGGCAGCCGGCGGCATGCACCTTGGAGATGAAGTTGTGCAGGGCTTCGTAATCTGCGTCGTCAAACTTCGCGACGATCTCGCGTACGGACTGGCCGCTCTCAGCAAGACCCCGCTTGCTGGTGATCACCCCTATCCGCATCTTCACCGTCACCGGCACTTCGACCGCGTTACACATGGCCGCCACACACTCGGCCACGAGGTCGGGCTCGAGCATCAGGCACGCCCCGAACGATCCACTGGCAACCCGGTCGCTCGGACATCCACAGTTGAGGTTGATCTCGTCATACCCGGCCTCCTCCCCAGCCCTGGCTGCCATGGCCAATTCCTTCGGCTCGCTGCCGCCTAGTTGCAGTGCAACAGGATGCTCCTCGCCGTCAAAGGCCAACAACCGGGCGCGGTCCCCGCGATTGATGGCGGCGGCGGTGATCATTTCGGTGTACAGGAGCGCGTGGGGGGCGAAGCCGCGCAGGAAGTAGCGGCAGTGGCGGTCGGTCCAGTCCATCATTGGAGCACAACAAATTCGACGGTCTAAGATACTGATTTTCAAGGAGATAATACCGCGCAGTCGGTCCAGGCCATTATAGGAGCGACGCAATTCTCCCGACGGCGCGACCATCCTGCAAACCCTTATTGTCCCCAGCCTTCTGGCCTTCCCGCGAAGTGATTAGCAGCAATGTCCGGATCTCAGATTCAAGCGCGCACCGCTCGCCACCCCACTGGACAGCACCGTACAGTGCAAGAAAAAGTACAGAGCCAACACTGCACGCACGCTAGACGCGTTTGCAGTGCCGCTGCAGCGTCCGTTGGACGCTCCGGGACCGCGAAAACCCTGGGATATCCCGCGGGAGTACCCAGCGCTACCACGACGGCCACGAATTCCGAATCGACCTCCACGCTCCATCCGATTGCGTTTCACCTCGGGCGGACTTTGTTTCATCAGTCATGCCGATGTTGGTGATGAATGTCTGGAAAGTGTGGATGCCTATGGTGCACAGGCTCGTGGCGATGCTCAGGCGCTGTTAGCGCGGTGTGAACGCCGGATGGACACGCACAATTTATGCCGCCGGGGTCTCCTGCCAGCCCATCTCCCCAGTCTGCGGAAGCGATTCTGTCGTCCGCCACGGCTGGCTGTCGGCCGAACGCCCTCCACGAGCCAAAGCCACAATCACGGCTGCCACTGAGAATCGAGGCGTCAACTACGGTACCTACGTGGGATTGTGACAAACCACTTCAACGTTGTTTCCATCCGGGTCGAGAACGAACGCGCCGTAGTAGTTCGGATGGTAGTGCGCACGTACACCGGGTGCTCCGTTATCACGGCCGCCACCTGATAGCGCGGCCTCGTAGAACGCATCCACCGCAGCACGAGTCGAAGCTGTGAATGCAACATGCACTGGCGCGCTCAGCTGATCTCCTGTCCTGATCCAGAAGAACGGTTTGTTGCTTGCGCCAAATCCGGCCCCGGCGTACTTGCCGGTTTGTTCACTCGTCACCTCCATAACGATGCCAATAGACAACGGGGCCAGTGCAACAAGGTAGAACTGACGGGACTTTGGGAGATTGGAGACTGTCAATCCGATGTGATCAAGCATCACTGTCTCCGTTTGGCCCGCGGTCTGCGAGTGGGATATGCAAGCCGGTGCGCGCGTCGCGGAGCGCCTACAATGAAGTTGAGCGAATCGCCAATGCAAAAGGCAAGTCCACGGGCTGCGCCACGCGAATGCAGACGCTGGGCCACGACTTCCTGCTGCGGGGATCCCACCCCCAAGAAGCAGAACCGGAATGGGCTCGCCTGTTCGATGAATCGAAGACACTGCTCGACCATCTCAGGATGGTTTATGAAGTTCACAGGCGGATTGTAATGGCGAAGGTTTCGCAGCTCATACATGGCCGCGAGTCTCTCGGCCACCTTGGTGGACGCGCCGAGGACGACGATGCGATCGGATGGCATTACGACCGATGACAGCAACTCGGCAGTGAGATCAGATGCGGTGCCGACTGGAAGTCGGACGCCTTTCAGCAGCCGCAGCAGCAGGGCGCAGAAACGGCTGTCCGGCAGCACAAAAGTGGCATCGCGATAGAGTGCGCGGAAGCTCGCGTCCTCATGGTATCGGACTAGATGATCGACGTTGGGCGTAACGGCATATCCAAAGCGCGAGGAACCGAAGTTCGCTGCGACCTGAACAAACTGTGCCAAATCGAAGACATCGAGTGGGTGTACGACAGGCCCTGTTTGGATAACGGACATGCCGGCGTGTGAAGTACCCATCGTTGCGCGCGGCGTCAAGCTGTCCACGCTCGCCGGCGCCCTCGTCGACTCCTGCGGAGGCTCGGTACCCAAGACCGATTCAGATTCTTCGGTCATGGAACATCAGCCTCGGGTCTTCCTCCAGTTCGGAGTGCGCCGAGATGGGCCTTGTCGTCAACGGTGCTTACAGCAGGATCAATCGCTGGCTGTCCTCGACGCGGCAGCATGCGGCTCGCAAGGGAGGAGTGCTGGACAGTCCCCTCGGATGGCGCGCGCGTAACGGGTCGGATGTACTCGGTGTGATCGCGCAATCGCTTGGCAGGCGCCGTCATTGAATTGGGTGGGGCGCGAAACCCCGAGAGCGGTCGGCCGTCAGGGCTTCGAATCGCATCTCGCCGGAATACCCAATTGGGCGCAGAGGTCCCCGCCGACTTGCGACAGTACATGTCGATGTCGGCACGCCTCAGCAAGGTGGTGCGATCGCACCCGTCGGCCGGGTACACACTCACGCCGACACTGCAAGAAAAATCGATTTGATATCCGCCAGCAATGACCGGACGCTTCATTGCGTTGCTGATCCGGTCTTCGATATCCGGGAACCCGAGATTTAGGGCGTCTTCCCGAATGAGTAATACAAATTCATCGCCTCCGTAGCGCGCGACAGTATCTCCCACTCGGACGCAATGCGCCAAACGCGCGGCAACGAGTTTCAGCAATTCGTCTCCAACATCATGTCCGAATCTATCATTGATTTGCTTGAAATGATTGACATCCACGAACACCAAAGCAAGCGAACGACCCTCTTGCCGCGCCAGAGCGAGCTGCAGATCGAGCCTGTCGTATAGCAGGTGCCTGTTAGGAAGGCCGGTAAGTGGGTCGTGGTGAGCGCGATGCTCGAGACGTTCCACATAGCGTCGCTCTTCAGTGATGTCAGCCAACATTCCCATGTAATGCGTCGAGGCACCACCCTCGTCCCGCAACGGCATGATATGCATGAGATTCCAAAAAGCGCGGCCGTCTTTCCGGTAGCTCAGTATCGCCAGGCGAAGCTCCGAACCTTCAACCATCGCGGCTTGCAGACGCGCAATGCTCCGCGCATCAGTTTCCTCTCCGTTCAGGAACGCAAGACCCGCCTGGGAAAAATCGCTGGCGCTGAAGCCCGTGAGCTGTTCGAACGCGGCGTTCACGTACGCATTCGGTGATTGGGAAGGAAAACGTTCGAAAATCGCAGTCGCCGTGGGACTGACTTCCAGCACGCGCTTGAACAAGTCAGTCGCGAAGTTCACGACTTCGAATCCCAACTCGCCGCCGGGGATGGCAGAAGCGCGAGTGCAACTGCCCGCGGAGCGGGGATTGCGCCCTGCTCAACAAATTTCACCCGCGTGCCAATTCCGAACGCATCGCGAAGCAGTGGCTCAACGCCCCGGAGGTTGAACAACACTAGCCCGCCGTCGTCCGCGTCAATCAACCCGTATTGGCCGTTTGGATCGAAGTCGCTGATGGTACCCGTGTGCACGGCAAACCCTCCCCTTCCCAACGCCTGCTGATGTCCTCGATGCGCACGCTCTCAACCAAAGAACCCGACGGGTATGATTTTCCCGACTGTCAGGAGTTGGTCCACCTCTCGTTCCGCAGCGATCCAGTCCTCGAGCTCCCCACCCGGGCTGAAGTCGCGTCTCTCGGCGCGGAAGTAGGCCGCCTCACTGACCAACTTCTCACGCATTGCCGAATCGATGATGGTGCCGCCAGACGTCGAGTGTGAGTTCGGCTTCGCAGAAGAATCCGGTTTGGCGACGAGGGCAGATCCGGTCGCAATTGCGTCCGCCGAAACCGCGGCAGCAACCAACGGCTTCTCTGTCGTCGTGGTTTCGTGTTGATCGTTGTGGCGTTTCAAATTGCGGGCGGTCCGTGAACTCATGTCAATCTCCATCATTAGTGCTGATGAATCGGCAACGGTGAGCATCAAAGGCTCACGGTACTGTTCCTGCTTACCGGTCCGTACAGAGGCTCCAGGGGGTCTTGGTGGCCCATTGAACCGGCGAAGCCAATACCGTGAGCGAAAACTTGCTGCTGGACGGCAGAGTAACCCCCGGTTCCAAGCAAATTGGATCCGTGCAAATACCTAGGGAGCGAATGCGGCCGGCATCAGGAGATCGATGTCATATATCCGTACGGTCAACCGGAATAGCGCGCATAGTGAGAGTGTTATTTCCAGCCGACGAATAGCCCTTCAACGGGGCCATCGAGTGAGTTTGAATCGATCAATTGCCATGAATACATGGCTTCACGCCGTGAATCGGGGGTCGCCGCAGCGCCAGCGCTTAGCCAAGATTAGAAATGAGCAGACCAAACCGTAAGCCCACATCCCGCGTCAGCCTCGCAGCCAATCTGCGCGCTATCCGGTCGCTGTTTCGTTGGTCCCAAGAGGATCTGGGCTTGAAATGTGGCCTCAAGCGAACCTACGTCGGTGCGCTCGAGCGCAAGGAAGTCAATCCAGGCATTGATAACCTTGACAAAATAGCCCTCGGCGTCGGAATCCTGTCTCATGTTCTGTTGCTCACGCCGGAACTGGCCTACGGGGAGATTTACACGGCTTACGAACAATCCTCGGATTTCGAGCATTAGTAAGCCGAGCCTGAAGCGATGGAGTGCCATGAATATATGGCATCCTGCCAGTTAAACGGGGTCGCGTGGACTTGCAGTGCGGCGGAGACTCCGTTGTGGAGCGGCTGAACAGGTCCATCGAATTCGGCAGTGGTTGTTACGCCCCTGACTGACCGAGGCAATTGGATCGAAGATTCCTTATCGGCTGTCGCGGGCTGCGATGAACTGCGGATGTAATGACATCAGTCGTCCAAATCAACAGTGCCCCAGTTACTGTGCGCGCCGGTTCCTGGCCAAATCGACGCCGGTAAGTTGGACAGTGACCTCGACAGCGGGGGTTACGATGAGGCCAGGAGGGGCCCGTTAATGCTTTCAATCCCGGCCGACCTCGCTAGAAGCGCGCTGGATGCGGCCCCGGACGCCATGCTCATTGTCGATGACCTCGGCGTCATCCAGTTTACGAATCGACAGGTATCCGCCCTGTTCGGCTATGGCCACGATGAGATCATGGGACAGCGCATCGAAACCCTCTTGCCGGAGCGGTTTCGCGCGCGGCACATCGGTCATCGAGAGCGCTATGTCAGCGAGGTGCGCGTGCGTCCGATGGGAATAGGATTGCCTCTGTTCGGACGCCGGCGCGATGGTTCGGAGTTTCCAGTCGAAATCAGTTTGAGTCCCATTGGCGATAGTGATCGCCCCTTGATTGCGGCCGCCATTCGTGATGCGACCGACCGCAAGCGAACCGAGGCCGAGCTGATTGTGGCACGTGAGGCAGCAGAAACCGCACGGCAACTGGCGGATGATGCGCGCGAAAGTGCGGACCGGGCGAACCAGGGCAAAAGCCGCTTTCTCGCCACTGCCAGTCACGATCTGCGCCAGCCGTTGCAGACTCTCGCACTGCTGAATGGCACTTTGCGCCGGATCGCAACGGATTCAGACACCGCCGACGGGCTCGCGCAGCAGGAGCAGGCGATTGGCGCCATGTCCAGGCTGCTCAATGCCCTTCTCGACATCAGCAAACTCGAGTCAGGAGCGATCAAGCCCGAGCCCACCGACTTCACGGTCGCGCAGCTGTTCGAGGAACTCCGGACAGAGTTCTCGAGCCTGGCGGCGAATAAGGGACTGCGGCTCGATATCGAGCCATCCAAGCAATGCGTGCGCAGCGATCCCTCATTGGTGGAGCAGATTCTGCGGAACCTCGTGTCGAACGCCATCAAATACACGCGGGAAGGTTGTGTTCGCTTGCGCTGTCTACACGAGGCAGCCCTGGTTCGGATCGAGGTGCTCGATACGGGCGTGGGCATTCCAGCCGATCAGCTACCGTACATCTGCGATGAGTTCTACCAGATCGGGGTTCCGACCAACAGCTCGCGCGATGGTTATGGGCTGGGGTTGAGTATCGTACAGCGCCTCGTCAAGTTGCTCACGCTCAGGCTCGATGTGTGCTCCGAGGTCGGAAAGGGGTCGACGTTCACACTCACTCTGCCGGCGAGTGATGGCGCGGCTGTCCCTGCACATGCCACTTCCGCGCAAAACCCGGTTCCGGAGCCTCTGATCGCCAAAGCCCGCGTTCTGCTGGTGGAAGACGATGCGGCGGTTCGGGGTGCAACGCGGATGTTGCTCAAAGTCGAAGGGTACCGCGTCACGGCAGTCGCCTCACTGGCAGAAGCCTTACAACACCTGCGCGACGGCAACGGGATCGATTTGTTGATCAGCGATTATCATCTGACCGATGGCGAAACCGGCACCCAGGTCATCGCTGCGGTCCGCGAGGCGTTAGGCGTTTCGGTGAAAGCGGTCATCACGACCGGGGACACGTCCACCGCCATCAAGGAGCTGCCACGCGATCCGTTTCTGCGGATTGCCAGCAAACCGATTCAAGCGGAGGAGCTGTTGACATTGCTCAGAGCATTGCAGGCCGCTTGACCGGCGTAGCTCGCCGCAAACTCGCGCCACAGCAATGGAGCTGACGGTCTCTCATGCCACAACAGTGATGAGAGCATGCTTTAACCGCGTGACCGGGGCATCCGCATGTTTACCCTACGCGGCGCCCAGCCCCGCGCACATGTGAGCTACTCGCAGTGTGAGAGCACGGGCAACCCCAAGCCCGCCGCTCGACCGCCAGTGGCGTCGGATACGTAGATTCGCGGATCGAATCCACCCGAGCATCCGCATACTCTCTGCCTATCACTTGATCTGGCCGAGGCGACGTCCACTTTGGGACATCGAAATGCAACCATCCGCAGACACGGCCACACGGGCGTTACCGAGCCTTCAGGTATCAGCCGATGCACTCCTGAGAATCGTCAGCTCTCTGTACCAGGAGTTGCATCGTTCACCACCGGAGCCGGGCACTCTGGGTCTCCAGAGTCATCTTGAGCGTGACCTGGGATTTGACAGCCTCGCGCGCGTCGAGTTGTTGCTGCGGCTCGAGCGGAGTTTTGGAATAAAGTTTCCGGACGAAACGCTCGGCAAGGCCGAAACCCCGGCAGATCTTCTGAGCGCACTCACATCGGCCGCAGCCAGTCCTTCATCCAGACGCCCAGGCCCGGCTGCCAGTGTCATGAAGCCGATCGAGGCGCCTCGTCTAGCGGTTGGAGCACCGACGACGGCAGTCACGTTGAACGAGGTCTTAGAGTGGCACGTCCGAGAGCATCCGGACGCTACCCACGCCATCGTGCTCGCTGACGAACAATCTTACTCATTGACCTATCGCGCACTCATGACGGGCGCCAGGGACGTCGCGGGAGGGTTGCAACATGCGGGAGTGCAACCGGGCACGACAGTTGCGCTGATGCTGCCTACATCAGTTGAATACCTACATGCATTCTTTGGCGTGCTGCTCGCCGGTGCAATTCCGGTTCCAATCTATCCACCCACGCGCCCGTCCCAGCTCGAGGAACACGTACATCGTCATGCGGGGATCCTCAACAATGCCGAGATCGAGGCGCTGATTACCTTTCGGGAAGCGCGACCTGTCGCGCATTTATTGAAGATGAGAGTCCCGAGCCTGCGTCACGTCTGGTCGGTTGCCGATCTCACGCAAGGTCAGCATTTCCAGCCATTGCAACACCCGCCTTCGGCCGAGTCGATCGCAATGCTTCAATATACGTCCGGCAGTACAGGATCACCCAAGGGTGTGATCCTGACCCACGGCAATCTTCTGGCGAATATCCGTACCATGGGCAAGCTGATCGGCGCCTGTGAATCCGATGTGTTCGTGAGTTGGTTGCCGCTCTACCACGACATGGGCCTGATTGGCGCCTGGCTGGGCTCGCTGTATTTTGGTTGCCGGCTCGTGATCATGGCGCCCACCGCTTTTCTCCTGCGGCCGGTGCGGTGGCTTCGGGCCATTCACGAGTACAGAGGCACGCTGTCCGCAGCGCCGAATTTCGGCTACGAGTTGTGCGCCCGGCGGCTCGAAGATCAGGACTTGCGCGGGCTCGACCTCTCTTCCTTGCGAGTGACGTTCAACGGCGCCGAGCCGGTGAATCCCGATACGCTCGAGCGATTTCGACAGCGCTTCGCGCCGTTCGGCTTCCGACCAGAAGCGATGACGCCTGTATACGGCCTGGCCGAAGTCGCGGTCGGCTTAACCTTTCCGCCTCTTGGCCGCGGCCCGCTCGTAGATTGCGTCGATCGTGCGATCATGACCAGTACCGGTCGGTCAGTCCCGGCGCCGAAAGATCAGCCGAACGCGCTACGATTTGTATCTTGCGGACGACCGCTGCCGGGCTATCACGTCCGCATCGCCGACGACAATGAGTTCGAGGTTCCGGACCGTGTCGAGGGCACAGTTCAGTTCACCGGTCTGTCCGCTACAGCGGGTTACTACCGCAATGCGGCCGCAACCTCACGCCTGCATCATGGGGAATGGCGGGATACCGGTGATCGCGGATACCGGGCGGATGGCGAGATCTATGTCACCGGCCGTGTCAAAGACATCATTATCCGTCGTGGCAGACACATCTATCCCGAAGAGATAGAGAGCGCCGTTGGGGAGTTGGAAGGTGTCCGCAAAGGTTGTGTCGTGGCGTTCGGCACGAAGGAGCCGGCAACCGCAACTGAAAAACTCGTCGTACTCGCCGAAACACGCTACACAGGCTCAGCGCCTCAAGCACAGCTGCGAGCCCGCATCAACGAAAGAGTCGTCGATTGTCTTGGCGAGCCTGCTGAAGAAGTCCTGCTCGCACCGCCTCACACTGTGCTCAAGACCTCGAGTGGAAAAATCCGACGTGTGGCAACTCGCGCAGCCTACGAGGATGGCTCGCTGGGACGAGCACCTGCGGCACCGGCCTTGCAGCTGCTGCGCCTCACGCTGGCGAGCATTCCCCCCACATTGCACCGCTGGCGCCAAGGAACCATGCGTGTCGCGTATGGGGCATACGCGTGGTGTGCCTTCCTGATGCTTGGGATACCTGTCTTGTGCCTCTCGGCGCTCTCACGCAATCGGGTCCTCGCCTGGCGTCTGGCACATCTCGGCGCCAAATGGCTCATCCGCGTTTGGCGCATCCCATTCTCCGTGACGTGGGAAACGACTGTCGACTTATCGCTGCCGCATGTAATCGTGGTCAATCACTGCAGTTATGTTGACAGAATCTTCGTCGCCGCATTATTGCCCACCCCACACGCCTTCGTCGCCAAACAGGAACTGAAGCGCGCCCCCGTGTTGGGTACTTATCTGCGTCGACTGGGAGTTGTATTCATCGAGCGCTTCGCGCCGGTGCAAAGCGTTGCAGAGGTGGAGCGGGTGACGGGTGAGCTCGCCCGAGGTGTCGCGGTGATCATTTACCCCGAAGGTACCTTCACTCAGGTAGCCGGCCTACGCCCACTCCATCTCGGGGCATTTCAGGTCGCGGTCGCATCGGGCGTACCCATCATTCCCGTGACACTCTGCGGCACCCGATCGCTCCTGCCAGACGGCCAGTGGCTACCGCGGCGAATGCCCGTCCGCGCAATCGTCAGTTCCCCGCTTCGCGCCCAAGGTAGCGGTGATGGGTTTGCTACAGCCGTACGCTTGCGCGACGCGGCCCGCGAAAGCCTTCTTCGTAATGGTGCCGAGCCGGAGCTCGTTTAGCGACAAATGCCTTGCCGGTCTGGCGCCACACTCGTGCGCATCGGGGGCCAGTGAGGGTCGATGGTGCAAACAATCAGAGGCGCTGACCTTGCGTCGCGTGACACATCAACAGCTCGTGCTGCACGGCCAGACTGAATTCACCAAACGCTGCGTGTACGAGGCTGGCCCGTGCAGGTCGTGGATTTCTGCATAGTGCGTCAGCAACGCGCTGGGGTGTGCCGAGGTCACTCCAACCACACCGCGGAACAGGCAATACACGTAAGTACGACTCCTGACCTGGCAGGATGTCGCGAGAGAAATCGATCGTCGGCAGCCCCGCGTAGAGTTCCGCGATGGCTGTTCCCGTCCCACCCGCGTACGAGTCTCGTTGAATGGCCGCACGCATTTTTTCAACCACTTCAGGAATGCTTCTGCGGAACATGGCCAGGAGAGATTGCGCGCTGGAGACCATAATGAACGCATTCCACAACGCGCCATGCTGGATGAGCTCGGATGCTTTGGTGCACGGGGGCTTCTCAACAAACTGCTCAACTCTCCGGGCTCCTCTGCCATCACTGCGGCCGGCAACAATGTACCCGAGTTCCGGGTCAGCTTCTTCCGGCTGCAGTCCCAATAACACCGTCTCGTCAAATCGCCAGCGTAGCTGTTCAACGGCCTTGCGCAACGAGGACGAGAGGATCTCCTCCTGTCGCACATGATGGTCGGATGGCAACAGTACAATCTGGGCGTCCGGTTCGCGCTGCACGATATGCAGCATGGGCAGCAGGATCCCATTGGCCGTGCCTCGGTTCTGCGGTTGCACGATGACATTGGCAGCAGGCAAGGAGCGCAGCGACACTTCCCACCAGCGCCGGTGCTGCTCGGCAACGACGACACATGTATGAGTATTGTCAGCCACCGCTTGCGCCCGTCCCAGAGCCTCATGCAACAGAGAGGGCCCTTCGTACAACGAACAGAACTGCTTCGGGACCATCGTGCCCGTCGGACCGGTCGTCAAGCTTCTAAGCCGGGTACCGTCGCCAGCGGCCAGTACCAATGCCCAAGTATTTGCTCCGTCGTACATCGCTGAATCCCCCCTCTCGGACCTATCGCGAAACATGCACACTGCACGTGAAACATGAGCTGTGCCGGAACATAAACAAAAAAACCGTGCTGCCGATCCATTCAGGAAATCCGCAATCCATCAGCGGTCAATACGCATGGCGATGAGTACAGGCTTCACCTCAATCCCGCCATCCGCCACCTTGGACGTCATTTCATGAGCTACGGACGCAACGCATTTTCCATCTGCAGCTCGTGACTAATCGAGCCGGAAACAGCTGCCATCTGGCGCGCCAAAGCGTCGAGCACATCATCGAGCGACAACACCCCGATGAGCTGCCCACTTTGTCCGACAATGGGCAAGCGCCGCACACCAATACGACGCATGTCATTTAAGGCCGACTCGATAGAGCTGCTCTCGCCAGCGAGCACGGGCTGGCGGGTCATCACATCGCCCACCCTCAAGGACCGCGGATCGACTTGTCCCGCTACAACGCCGACGACGATGTCACGGTCGGTCAGGACTCCGACTGGCTCGAGCGTGCCATCACCTATATTTGGCTCAACGACCACGAGATAGCCAATGTGCTTTTCGCGCATGAGCTGGGCAGCCGCAGTCAGATCGTCGAACTCTCGAACCGTAACGACATCACGCTTGCACATCTGTCCCGCGTTCATGGCCTTTCTCCCCATTTTCGCTGGCCGATAGTGTGGGCGCGCCCCAGACCGCCCAACATCCGTATACATCCGTACGTGCATCTCTAGCAAAACGAACGCGAATGAGCTTTGGGGGCGGCAGGACGATCAGCCGTGCGGATTTCCCCTATTCCATTGCCGCAAGTACCACTGCTGCAAAAACGGCGTTGCGGTTAATTTGCCTCCGGGGATTCCCACTAACCGCATGGATGACAAGGACATGACCGAAACAACACAGCCAAGATTGCCAAGCACATTCCGCGGCTTTGAGTGGACGTTGTCAGCAGACGAGACGCCACCACTGGCAGCGCATCTAATGACGAAGCGAGTGGGATATTCACATCACGGGATCTACACCGGGAACGGACAGGTTGTGCACTACTCCGGCTTGGCCCGCGGGTTGAGCGCCGGTCCTGTACAAGAAGTTACACTGGCCGATTTAGCGCAGGGGCGACCGATCTGGGTGAGGCCGCATCCGAATCCCCGGTTCGACGCCCGGCAGGTGATCCAGCGAGCGCGGTCCAGGCTCGGAGAGCACTGCTACCAGCTCATGTCCAACAATTGCGAGCACTTCTGCGAATGGTGTATCCAAGACGAGAGCCGCAGCCGTCAAGTTGAAACATTACAGAATCGGCCGAGGCGGTTGTTCGCCGTGGGGTTCACACTTGGGATTCAGCTGCATCGCTGGCTGTCGTCGGAGTTCGGCAGTGACGATTGGGCGATCTGAGATCCACACGCAAATCTTCGCCCGAGTCCGCCGCGCAATACAACACTAACTAACTGCGGTGGCTTACCGACCTTCGGAGCCAAGGAATGAAAGATATAACAATTCGCGCCGCTCCGCGGACAGGCCCGCTGCACCGTGCTCGAAAGTCAGGAGCGCGAGTGCTGTACGGGCTATACGCTTGGGCTGTAGCACTCTTCATCGGCGTGCCCGGCCTGCTTCGGATCGCGTTGTGTCGCGAGCAGTCTCACGCCTGGCGGTTGAATCACTTTACAGCGAGTTTACTCATTCGTGCGTGGCGCATTCCGTTCTCGATCAAGTCCGATATCGAGGCCGAGCTGCCCGCACCGCATGTCATAATCGCAAATCATTGCAGCTACCTGGACAGCATATTCGTCGCCGCGCTGTTGCCTGGTCCGCATATCGTAGTAGCAAAATCGGAGTTGTTGCGCATACCTGTGGTACGTACCTACCTGCGCAAACTGGGAATCATCTTTGTGGATCGATCGGCACCCGAGCACCGCCGCTTCGAAGTCGAAAGGATGAAAGCGGCGCTGGCACAGGGACTCTCCATAGTCATTTTCCCGGAAGGAACCTTTGCTTCTGAGGCAGGGCTGCGCCCGTTCCATCTTGGGGCATTCGAGATTGCGGTGGCCACCGGCGCGCCCATCATCCCCATCACCCTACACGGGACTCGCTCGATCATGCGCGATGGACATTGGTTTCCACGCCGGCTGCCGGTCAATGCCTTCATCGGTGCACCTCTCGAGCTGCCTGCTGGCAGCGATTCATTCGAAGCCGCCGTACATCTACGCACGCTGTCTCGTGCCCACGTCCTACAACGCTGCGGTGAACCCGATCTGGTGCAGGTCAGTAATGGTCTGTTGCACGGTTCGTCCGCCGGCAGCCACTGATTGATCGTGGCGGTGCGCCGCCTATCAGCGCCGGCAATCTCCCTCTGTTCTCTCCAAGACCACTGGACACTCGTGGGTTATGCGTATGGTGCTGAGGTGCGGACCCGCGCACATTGCGCGGGAGAAATGGATATTGGGCCTGACTTACAAACGGAGTTCCGACGAAAATGACGATTGGGCACCGATTTGACCTACCGTTCACGGCATTCTATGTCCCGGCGTTGCTCGGGCTGGTCACAACCACCGGTTGTGTCGTCGAGCCGCCCCCGGCCGTGGTGCGCCCAGAGTCACCGCCTCCGGATACCAACGTCTACTTCTACCCAGCCCAAGGACATCCGACACCATCTCCTGAGCAGCAGGATCGTGACAAGTATGAATGCAATACTTGGGCAGTACAGCAATCCGGCTTCGATCCTAGCCTGCCGAACATGCCTCCGCACGAGCGTGTGCGTGTCGTTGCTGGCCCACCCCCAGGAGCGGGTGTAGCCCTGGGTGCGGTGACGGGCGCCATTTTGGGCGCCGCGGTATCGGACTCCGGCACTGGAGCTTTGGTTGGCGGACTTGCAGGAGCTGCGATCGGTGGCGCCGCCGAGGCCGGGAGCGCAGCGGAGGCTGAGCGCCTGGAAGCGCAGGCGCACTCCAACTCGAACGGCGCACGGAATGCCATCCTGGAACGTAAGGCCTTTGACTTCCGGCGCGCAATATCGGCGTGCCTCGAAGGGCGCGGCTATGTCGTCAAGTAAGTTGGAGACGGGAGTCATGACTGCTTGTCTTTTCGGTGACATACGGAAGCTCGGGATACTCGCTCTCTTGCTGGCATTCGGTGGATCGACCGCAGCGAGCGCTCAAGGGCATGGCCATGGGGCGCCTGGCGCACCGAGTGCGCGCAGCGCTCCTCCGAATCAACACCTGGATCCCCGCTTCGGACACAACCAGTACTATTTCAATCGTGGCTATGGGACCCATCGGCCGTCGCCCGGAGGTTACGCAGTTGATCGCCATGGTGACCATTATTGGTATAACGGCGGTCATTGGTACCGTAGAAGAGGATTCGGCTGGGCGGTGGACGGTCCGCCGATTGGTGCGTTCGTGTGGTTTCTTCCACCACTATTCACGACCGTTTGGTTTGGGGGAATTCCCTACTACTACGCCAACGATACTTACTACACTTGGAACGCAGACCATGGGGAGTATGAAGTCGTAGACCCGCCATCCGGGATCGAGACCGGAGGGACGACGCATATCCCGCCGAGCGACACGCTCTTCATCTATCCAAAGAACGGGCAATCCTCCGAGCAGCAGTCGAGTGATCGTTATGAATGCCATCACTTCTCGGTGGAGCAAAGTGGCTATGACCCTACTCGCCCCGGCGGGGGTGTTCCGGCCGAGGATGCGACACGCAAGCGAGCCGATTACTTTCGGGCGGACGCGGCTTGTCTGGATGCTCGTGGATACAGCGTCAGATAGCTGATTTTGTCAGGGCAACAGGAGATTGCGATGCGCGTACGATTGGTTGTAGCGGATGAGAGCGAGGCGCGATTCTACGACATCGAACATTATGATTCCGTGTTGAAGTTGACCGGAAAGATCTCAGATCCGAATGCGCACCTCCATGACCGTGATCTCAAATCTGACCGCCCCGGTCGCATCTTTGCGTCCGCGCGCGGGCGCCATGGAGCGGTGGCACACCACGCAACCGGCGGAGAGAACCGCCCGCGCAGACACGAGGCCGTGCTGTTCGCCCGACAGATCGCGGTCGAACTCGAAAAGGCGCGCCTCGAGGATCGCTTTGACAGGGTGATCCTCGCTGCCGGCCCACCGTTTCTCGGCGTCCTGCGGGCCGCCTTGGAGAAGGTATTCCGCTCGCAGGTCGCCGCTGAGATCCCCAAGGACCTCGTACACGAACCCGACAGCGAACTGCGAGCGCACCTGCCGCGCGAAGTATTTTCTCAATTCTAGCGCTCGCTGCCGATCTCAATACACGGTGTTGGCGGGTCTGGACCCGCACGCAGACCGGCACAGCTCCGACCATGTTTTCCAGCGATTCCCGCGGACTCTCAGGGGCCGGTCCCAGTGCAACACCGTAGCAATACGTACATGCGCGGATCGCGCCACGGCAACCTCAGGCGCACGCTTCATCAGTCACATACCAATCGTGAAAGGGGAATCGTATGAGCCTGATTCAATGGGAACCGTTCGCGGATGCGGAAACGGCACTCAACCGGCTGATCTCCAGCAATCTCGCGCGCTGGCCGCGGGGTTTGCGCGAAGCAAGTGGAGGCAAGCTCGAATGGTCACCGTCGGCTGACATCAGCGAGACTGACCAGGACTATGTGATCCGCGCCGAACTGCCGGCTGTCGAGAAGAAGGATATACAGGTCACCTTCGAGGACGGGATGATTACAATCCGGGGTGAGCGCAAGCAGCAGGAGCAGGACAAGAACGAAAAATACCACCGCATCGAGAGCTTCTACGGCAGTTTTGAGCGCACCTTCGCTCTACCGCAGAACATCAACGCAGACTCGATCCGATGCGACAGCAAGGACGGGATTCTCACTGTGCACATTCCGAAGACGCCGACGCAAGAGTCCAAGCCGAAGCAGATCAACGTGCAATGAATATGGTTTCAACGTGCGGAGGAAGCAAACATGAAGTCCGATAGCGATATCAAGCGTGATGTGGAAGCGGAGCTGAAGTGGAGCCCAGAGGTCAATGAAACCGACATTGCAGTCAAGGTGAATGGCGGCGAAGTCAGCTTGACCGGTTATGTCCGCAGCTTCTACGAGAAGATGCAGGCGGAGACCGCGGTCAAACGAGTCAAGGGGGTCGCCGCGGTGGCGAACGATATTGAGGTTCGGCTGTTTGCCGGGACGCCGACGGATCCGGAGATAGCGCGCGCGGCCGTTGCGGCACTGAAAGTCGAGCTTCCGATGAGTTGGGACAACATCAAGCCCATCGTTCAGCAAGGCCGGGTCACGCTCGAAGGAACCGCGGAATGGCAGTATCAACGAGAGGCAGCCGAGACCGCTGTGCGACACCTGAACGGGGTGATCAGCGTGCACAATTCGATCAAGCTGAGAACGAAGGTCGTCAAACCGGAAGACATTAAACACAGCATCGACAATGCCTTTCGCCGAATCGCGCAGATCGATTCCGATCATATTACCGTGGATGCGCAGGGCACGGACGTCACATTGCGTGGCGAGGTTCGATCTTGGGCCGAGCGCGATGAGGCGCAGCGGACGGCCTGGTCCGCCCCGGGTGTCTCTAACGTCATAAATGAGCTGCGAGTGCGGGTTTGAGTCCGACGGCGACGGTTGGGAAGCCGTCGCCTCTCCCCCGCTGCGAAACCGACCGGGTCCTGGATCCTGCGAGGAACAAACAAACCGAGGAAGAATGATCCGCCGGCTATCAGAATGATAAACGGACCACTCGGGCGCCCGGCAAGTGCTGCTGCTGCAGTTCCGCACACAGTCGAAAACACGGCAGCTGCATTCGGCCCGATGATCGCAAGCGAGGTTCCCTGAGGCACGCTGAAAGTCAGGTTACGAATGACATCGGCTCCGCCGAGCCGCACGGTCAAATCTTCGACCTCCAGAGCGTTTGCCACGCGCCGACCTCTCTCATCATTCTGACGAAAATGGGCAGCTCAACTATAACGAGAGGCACGGAGCGCAGCGATCCTTTCCGGAATCGGGGGATGGCTCATGAACAGGCGGGCCAACCCCTGCCTGAATGGCCCGGATATTCCGAAAGCGGCCATTTGCCCAGGCAGCGCAGCCTCGTGCTGCGCTTCGAGTCGCTCGAGAGCACCGATCATGTTGCCCGTTCCAGCGAGTCTCGCACCGCCCGCATCGGCGCGAAACTCACGTTGCCGGGAAAACCACATGACGACCATGTTGGCGAGGACACCCAACACCAGCTGCAGAACGATGACGAAGATGAAATAGAAAGGTCCTGGCCCTCGACGCTCGCCGTCACGTGAACCTCCGAGGGCGCTATCCAGAAGCGTGCCGATGACCCGCGATAGAAAAATAACAAACGTGTTGACCACCCCCTGGATCAGCGCGAGCGTCACCATGTCACCGTTCGATATGTGCGTCACCTCGTGGCCCAAGACCGCGTCGGCCTCTTCCGGCGGCATGCCCGCCAGCAATCCGGCGCTCACGGCAACCAATGCGTGATCCCGTCGCGCGCCCGTAGCGAAGGCATTCATTTCCGGGGAATCGAAGATTCCCACCTCCGGCATTCCAATGCCGGCGCGCTCGGCGTGCACACGAACTGTGTCGACGAGCCACCTCTGCGCAGCAGTGTCAGGCTCGTCAATGACGCGGACGCCCATCAAATGCTTCGCTGACCACTTGGACAGGGCCAGCGAAATGAGCGAGCCCACGAACCCAATAACGGCCGCCATCACCAGCAGGCCGGCCATGCTGATACCTTGCCGAGCCAGCATCGTATCCACCCCCAGCAGCCGCGCAACGACCGAGAGCAGTGCGAGAACGGCCAGGTTCGTAATGACGAAGAGAAATATGCGTTTCATGAAGGCAGACCCTCGCGCAACATCCGTCGATAAATATCGAATCAAGGCAGCGCGGGCATCAGGACTGATACGCATTGATTCGAGTTGTTGCGTGCGGCGATCATGTCCTTTAGATATCGAACTCAGCGCCTTCACCATGTCCTTCTTCAATCCTCGTGCTCGTGTGTTTGCAGATCGCACGGCAGGCGGTATTGCGCTCGCTCGAGAACTGCGGCATCGCCACTTGGAGCCGCCGGTGATCGTACTCGGGCTTCCGCGGGGCGGCGTCCCTGTGGCCTTCGAGGTGGCGCGCCTCTTGAACGCACCACTGGATGTGATGCTCGTGCGTAAGATCGGAATGCCGGGACAACCCGAACTCGCCATCGGCGCTATCGCCTCCGGAAACATCGTCGTGCATGAGGCGCTGATCGCCAATGAGATTCCCACGCTCGCCCCGACCTTCGATCATCTGGTTGAGCATCAGCGTCGCGAGCTCGAACGGCGGGAGCAACTCTATCGGCCCGGTCTTGGAGGGCTCGAGTTGAAGGGTAAGACAGCGATCCTGGTTGATGATGGGCTCGCCACGGGCTCCACGATGCTCGCGGCTGTTCGCGCCGCGCATAAGGCCGGAGCCGCAGCAATCGTGGTGGCAGCGCCGGTGGCCTCGCAGGAAGCGGTGGATCTCATCCGCACCGAGGCGGACAGCGTTGTGATCCTGCAGATTCCGACAATGCTGTTTTCGATTGGCCAGTGGTACGAGCATTTCGAGCAGCTCGAAGACGAAGAAGTCTGTCGTCTGTTGGAACTCAATCGCCCCGATCAAAAAGGGACACCTGTGAGCAAGCACGGCACCCGAGAAGCCCGCTGATTCCAGCGCCGGTGCTGTCCTGCCACCCTGCCATTGCCGCGATGCGGCCAACGGGCCGCAAAACACGCCGAAATGAGCGGATCCGCTGAACTGGCACTACGTATTGATCCGCACTGCGCGCGCGTTGTTGCAGCGCTAGCCTCTTCGATGAGTTCTCGATATGCGGCTCGTGCGGCCCCGGCAAACCAATGTGAGTCGAGTCATGCCGATTCTGAAACGCACCCTGTCGCGACTGACCTTTCGGCGACGGCGCACTCCGCCGTGATGCGGGCGGGGCAGCTTGCACGGCAATGGGAAGCCAATCTGTTTCTCGTCCATGCGAGGCCGGATTGGAACCTGTTTGCTCGCTGGCCGCCTGCCTCCCAGGATAGCTACCGAGATGTCGCTCAAAGTGCGGACGACCCGTTACGCGATCTGTTGGCCGAGCTCGAAGGGAAATTCGGGGTCCACGCCCGTTGCGATTCACGCATGGGCAAAGCCAGCAACGTAATCACTGCTGCAGCGGCGGAGTGCATGCCGCACTTGGTGGTGATCGGTGCCCGCGGAGAGCACGACACCTGCGGTCCTGAGCCGTTCCTGGGCGGCACTGCACTCAAACTTCTATCACACATCGATCTACCGCTGCTCGTCGTGCGCGGCTCGGGTGAGACTGCCTACACGACATCACTGGTTGCAGTGGGCATCCCGAGCGCACTGTCGCGGCGTGCGGTCCTTTGGGCCAGTGGTCTCGTTCGGGATGGAGACTGCCATCTCGTGCACGCCTACGGGGTTCCCTATGTCGAGCGCATGCGGCTGCGCGGAATCAGTCAAGCGGTAGTCGATGCTCGAATGCGGCAAGCACGGGAAGCCGCAGAGTCGACGCCCCCGGATATTGTCGGTGCCGCCGAAGGATCGGCACGCATGCACGTGCATGCTGTGAACGGTGAACCGGTTGCGACTGTACTCGCTGAAGTGACGAGGCACGCTCCGCAACTCGTGGTCGTCGGTAAACGCGAATCTCAGGCGTCAGTGGCCGATTACGGCAGCATGGGTGGGGTTGGATTTCGAATTGCTTATCACACGCCGACGGATGTGCTGATCCTTTCGAAGGCCTGAGGGGCAACCTCAATGACTTCCATGGCAGACCAGCCACATAACATACTCGCCCCGCATATCGGCGAGTTTCAAGGAGAGCCACATGCACCCGACCACCGCAGACCTGTTTACTGAGACAATTGAGAAGACCGGTTATTGGCTCAAAGAACTGATGCAGGAGATGGCGTTCACACAGCCCCACCAGGCGTATTCCGTACTCCGCGCAGTGCTACATGTGTTGCGTGACCGGTTGACTGCGCAAGAGGCGGTCACTCTAGGCGCGCAGTTACCCACGCTGGTTCGGGGGTTTTACTACGAAGGCTGGCGGCCATCAGATCGGCCAACGAAATTCCGCCACAAAGAGGACTTCTTGGGACGTGTGAGGGAGTTATATCCCGGTCTCCCCCATACCGACGCCGAGAGGGCGGTGCGAGCTGTATTCAGCCTTCTGTCCGGTCACATCACCGGCGGCGAGCTGAAACATGTGAGGGACCAGCTTCCGCCAGACGTACGCAGTCTATGGGAGTCCCTACGTTGACATTGCGACGTCTGCTCGCATTCGCGAATCAGGATGTCATCGACCTGCACTTGCACTGCCCCCGCTGATCCGAACGTTGCAATTCGTGGCTACAAACCGCGAACGATTGGTGTCAGTGCTCACCAAGACCTCGGGGAGCCACATCGACGGACCCGCGGCAGCATGATTCACGGAGTATGAGTCGGCTCAAGCACGACGCCGGTCACCAAACATACCGCGAGCGGCGAGCGACACTCGTTTCAATGAGGTGGGCTGATTGGCGACTCACCGGACTGCGAAAGCCTGGCGGCTTGACGATCAGCACGTCGCTATTGAAAGAATCGAGCACTCGTTCGGCAGTATGCCCGATCAGCAGGCGCCTCAACCGCGTGCGCGACACAGTCCCCATGGCCACGATGTCGGCTGACTCTTGGTTCGCGAAGATCGGAAGCGCCTCCGCTGCATGGCCTTCCCTGACGTGCACCCGCACATCGGGAATGTCGTGACGCCGAGCCAATTCCGTGACTTTGCCATCAATCGCATTGCAGTAGGCGGCATAGACGTCGTTGTGGATAACATCGGGGATGCGGCGCAACTCAGGGTTCAAGCGTACGGCGTCCTCCCATGGCGTGCGCGCGTGATATACCAACAGCCGGCCCGTCAGGGCGTCACTGAGAGTGCTCGCCGAATCGAGTATTGCTTCGTCGAGCGCATTCGGCTTGCCATGTGTAAGTTCCGGATCTACCGCGGCGATCACACAGGGAGCCGAGTAGTATGGACGTTTGGTCTTGATCAACAGCAGCGGGCAAGGACAGTCTTCTATCAGCTTGTAATCGGTCTGCGTGAGTAACCGACGGCTGAGACGCCCCTTACGGGTCGACTGCACAATGAGCAGACTCGGTTTGTGTCGCAGTACCTGGCGAATGATGCCCTGGTCGGTTGGATAGTCCCACCGCACGCTCGCACTTGCGCGCACCCCGCGGGCGCGCAAGCGCCCGGCAGCATACTCGAGCTGCTGATGCCGTTGCGCAACAATCTTCTGGATGTTCTCCTGGGCTCCCAGTGTGGCAAACCGCCTAGGACGAGGAACGCCCGCATCGAATATGCAATGAAAGAGCTCGAGTTGCGCATCCAGTGCCAACGCCAGCCGGACAGCCTTGTCCATCGCCGCGGGATCAACACCACCGGGTGAGGCAACGGCAACATGATATGACGACCGGTCATTCTGATTCCTCCAATGAAATCCGACTGCGATCTGATTTCCGGGTATGGGTCAGCTCGGGGGAAACCCCTTCAATACGGCTTCTACTGCCGCTCGAATCGGGGCCTCCGACCGGTCGATATCCGCTTGGGACAACTCCTTTTTGGCCCATCCGTGCCAGACCGCCTTGTGAGTGTGGGCGTCAAAGACGTCGATCGAAAGAGTGCCTTCTCGATAGTTGCGCACGTCAACCTCGCTCCCCCAGTAACGGTAGCCCCACCACCCCGGATAACCCCAGCCCCACGGGCCTGCGTACGGAGTCGGATAGGACCGGACATCCATGCGTTCATGCGCGCCGATCGTGTAATCGACCACGAAATCAGCCGCTGCCGCATCCTCCACACTATTGAAACTCTTGCGCGTCAGCTCCGACTGGATTGCGTCGCGCGCGCGTTGTGCCACAAGTGGGTTGCTAGTGCCATGGTGTTCTCGCGGCATCCACGCAAATGTCCTATATCCAGAGAAATTGTTAGTTCGGTCGAGATCGCCGCCCACTTTCAATGAGGTACAGGCGGCCAGCAGCAGACAGAGGCTCGCGAGGCCCCAGAGGCGGCCTGCAGTCACGGCGCGGTGTGAAATCATCTTCTCGTCTCCCAGTAGCTCAGATCCATTTTGCGTGGCGAATCAATAGCCCTTCGCACCCTGCCCACACATCAGGATTGATACGCATTGTGTGGGCGGGCGGATCAGAGGAGCATTCGCTCAGTCTGTTTGCTCGAATCGCAAGTGAATTCATGAGCCCCTCACATGAGTGGGGCGGGCGAACTGCAGATCGTTCAACACCCTCCGGAGGACTTTGTCATGCGTGTGCAAGACCTGATGACCCGGGAAGTTCATTCATGCCGGGCCGATGATTCGCTCGAGGCCGCGGCTCAACTGATGTGGGATCACGATTGTGGATGTATTCCTGTCTGCACGGGAGGCGACAACGGCGCAAGCAAGATGATCGGCGTGATAACTGATCGTGACATTTGCATGCACGCACTCTTTGAAGGTATGGCGCTGCGTGACCTGCACGTTCGCGATGCGATGGCAAAAGACGTTCGCGTATGCCACCCGGGCGATTCATTTGCTCAGGCCGAGAAGACCATGCAGGAAGCCAGAATCCGCCGGCTACCCGTCATCGACGAGAAGGGGACCTTGGTCGGAATGATCTCCCTTGCCGACTTGGCCCGGCTCGCGGCGCGGGAGCGCACGCACCCACGGAAGGACATCACGGAGACCGAGATCGGTGACACCTTGGCCACCATTTGTGGGGCGCCCACATGGTCTCTTGTCGTCTGAAAAAGTGAGATAACGTGCGCCAGCTCCGGCCCCCGCGGCTTCGGAGCTGGCAGAAGTTCATCTTTGCTATGCGGAACTTACGTGATGCAATCCCGAACATCCGCGGCCGTCCAAAGGGATTGTTCGTGAAACCGCGCATCAAGCAAATTCTAGTTGCCGTAAGAAGCATCGAGGAAGTTTCAGGAGCCACGCTCGGAAAAGCCGCGGCGCTCGCCCGAGGCTCAGGCGCAAACATAGAGCTGTTTCATGCCATTACGGACCCTGAGCTAATCCAGACCGTCTGGCGAGATCGATCCGGTCGTCCACCCGATGCCCTCTATGAGGCGATCGCCGCGAAAACGCGCTCGCGCCTGGAACGTCTGGTACGAAACGCGGCGTTCGCGAACATGAAGGTCAGCGTGCACGCGAATTGGGATTCTCCAGCGTACGAGGCCATCGTGCGGTCGCGGTGCGCGCCGATTTGGTCATTGTCGAAGCGCCCCGGTATGGCCGTGAGCTGCAACCCTTTCTGAGACACACAGATTGGCAGCTCATCCTGCACTGCCCCTGCCCTGTGCTGCTCATTCGGGCGCCGGGGCGGTACGATCGAGCTAACGTGTTGGTGGCCATTGATCCAACTCATGCAGCTGATGCGGCAGTGAACCTCAATCTGCGGCTGTTGGAAGTCGGAAAGCAGCGTCCGCGCGGCGCGGAAGCCGGGAATATGTGACACGCGTGCAGCTTCTCCACAATTACGCAGTCAGTCCGCGGCCGTTGGTGTCGAGTTGGCGCCAAAACCCTTCGTTCGGGCCGCGTTTGGGCGACTTGCATCGCGAAGTGGCGTTGCCCCTGATCACCGCCACTTACGGCCAGGCTCTGTCAGCATCGAGCTGGCCCGAATCACACGGATGGTCCGAGCCCGCGTTCTTGTCATGGGCGCTCTCTCCCGTTCAAGCGGCACCAATGAATTCATTGGAGAAACGACGCAGCGAGTCCTGGAAGGTGTCTCATGCGATGTTCTCGTCGTCAAGCCTGCTCGGTTTAGAACCACCGTGGGCAAACGGGCTTCGCGAAGTCCGGAGCTGCCGATCTGATCCCGATCGACTCCGCGGAAGAGCCAGCAATTGCAATCTCGCGAAGTCTTCATGAAATCGGCGGCTCAGCGGACGATCGATACCTTGTTTACCGCCCCCGGCAGTGCCTCCGATTGCTCTTTCAAAACGAGGAGGAACTCATCCGCCTTAACAGGCTTGCTGGCCAACCGTATGTGGCTGTTGTTGGCAACACTCTTCATCGCATTCGACGTATCACCGGTGATCAAAACGGTGTTTACCGGGCGGCCCAGAATCTCCGTAACGTGGTTGACGACCTCCGTACCGAGCCTGCCATCGCCCAGATGAAAGTCCGTAACTAACAGTTCGACATCCGGGTTTTCCCGCGCTTTATCCATCGCAACATCGAATGACGACGCGACACTAACCCGGTAGCCTTCAACCTTTAGGAGCAGTCGGGTCGCATCGAGCACGGCGGAATCGTCATCAACGATGAGGACGTGTACCCTGCGAGGCTGCGGTGTGCTGGAATCAAGAACCTGCATCGCCGTCTGGGCTCGGCTGTCAGCAACAGCCAATGGCACCAAAACCGAGAAGTGTGAGCCCTTGCCCGGCTCGGACTCGACTAGCATCTCGTGATTCAGTAGTTGCGCCACCCTCTTGACGATGTTCAAACCGAGCCCGTGACCCTCTCGCACCGTGTTGGCGGAAACCCCGACCTGATAGAACTCCTCGAAGATATCTCGCAGGTGATCTTTTCCAATTCCGATACCCGTGTCCACGACGGAGAGTCTCAGTTGGTCGCCAACGATCTCCCACTGCAATCGCACAGATCCCTTGCAGGTATACCGGATCGCATTGCTGAGCAGATTGCGCAGGATCTGTCCGAGCAGCGTCCGGTCGCTGAGTGCGAAGTGGTGGCACGCCACGACCTCCAGGCGTAAACCTTTTCCTGCCGCCGCCCCGGAAAACTCGACGCGCAATTCCTCGAACAGGGCTGCCAGGTCGCAATTGCCTATCTGCGGTCTGACCGTACCGGACTCGAGCTTACTGATGTCGAGCAACGCGTTGAGCAGCCCGGACATCACCGCGATTGCCTGTTCCTGCTGGGCTGCTGCTTGGGAGGCATCCTCATCGGTAATCAGCCGGCGCAGCGTCCCATTGAGAAGAGACAACGCTTGCAATGGTTGCCTCAGATCGTGACTGGCCGTGGCCAGAAAACGCCCCTTGGCGCGATTCGCTCGGTCCGCCTCGTCGCGTGCGATGCGAATGGTCTCCGCGTCCTGCGCGCGCTCGATCAGTTCGGCCGCTATGCGCATATACAGGTCGGTCATCTGCAAATCTTGATGCGAAGGGCGATGTGGCTCGCGGAAGTGTGTCGACAGCACGCCCTTGATGCTTCCATCGCGCCCGAATATCGGAGTGGATTGAACGCCGCGGTAGCCGGCTTCGGCGGCGGCGAGGCGATGGGGCGCGTAGTCGGCGTCCTGTTCAACATCTTCGATGATGACCCGCGAACGGCTTTGCAGGACGCGGCCACAGGCGGAAGGTTCGGTGGCGCTGACTACGCGAAAGTGATCCAGGAAGGCTTGCGAAAATCCTCGTTGCGCAACGATGTGTAGCGTGGCGCTTTCCGGATCGTACAGTTGAATGTTACCGAAATCGGCCTGCTGCAGCTCCAGGGTCACATTCAAGATTTCTTCGAGCGTCTTAGGCAGGTCCTGAAGGACGACCAGCCGCGCGCTCAATTCGTGCAGACGGCGCGTGTCCTCGAGTTGTGAGGCGAGACTCTCCTCCAGCGCCGCGCGCTGCTGTTCAATTCGCTTGCGCTCCACGAAATCACGGCGACTCACTCGCGCGGCCCAAGCGACACATGCGAAACCAAACAGGCTGCTACCGATGCAGATGGTCACGGTGATGGCGATGCTGTGCTCGACGCGGTCCTGCCGCTCGCGCAACAGGGACCGTTCCGCCTGCGCGATCCGCTCGATCTGCTGCCGAAGATCGCTGTGGATGCGTTTGCCGGGACCGGTCTGAATCAGCTCTTGGGCGGCAGAGAATCCGGCGGTGCGCCGCGCCGCATCGACCTTGCGCAATGTTGCCAGTCGTGCCGTGATGAGGTCGTTCAGGTCACCCAGTCGCTGCTGCTGGCTTGGATTGTCGGCCGTCAGGCGAACGAGTTCCTTTTCAGCCTCGCCGGCGGCCATTGCACTCGCTTCGAAGGTCGGCAAGTAGTCCTCATCCCCCGTAATGACATAGCCGCGCTCTGCGGTTTCGGCCTCCATGGTGAGCGATAGGAGGCGATCGAGCTGGGCGAGTACCTGATGCGTGTGCTCGACCCAGTCGGCATTGGTGCGAAGACTCTGCACACTGAGGAACGATGCGAGACCGACGATTGCCAAGCAGACCAGCGCGAATCTGAAGCCAGTCTGCACCTTGCGTTGCGCGGGCCACACTTGAGCTGCGCCTTGGCTGCTGGCGACTGTGTTCGACACGCGGAGGGAGACGCTGTTGACCATCGAAGAGTGAGAGTCCTTCGCGAGAGTCAGCTCACGCCAGGTGATTTCAGTGCATTTTGAAGTGGAACAAGCGTGCGAACATCGAAATGACTATAATGACCATCCTGACCATAAACCGACGGGACGACCATGGATACCGACATCTGGACCGTTGCTCAAGCGAAGGCGAAACTGAGTGAAGTGCTCGATCAGGCGGCCACGCACGGCCCTCAGATCATTACGCGAAACGGGCGCAAGACCGCTGTCGTCGTGTCTGCGGGCGAGTGGGAACGCCGAACTCAGCGGGCGGGCTCCCTCGCCTCATTCTTTGCTGCCTCCCCTCTACGGGGCTCAGGACTGACGACCGCCAAGTCCAAAGACCGCCCCCGTAAAGTCGACCTGTGAGTTTTCTACTCGATACCAATGTGGTGTCCGAATGGACGAAGCCCCATCCCAACCCGGGTGTTGTCCAGTGGCTGGAAACGGTCAACGAGGATGAGGTTTTCCTGAGCGTGGTGACATTCGGAGAATTACGGCACGGAATCGAGCGATTGGCGGCCGGCGCTCGCCGCCGAAAGCTGGATCAATGGCTTCGGAGCGAGCTCCCAGCGCGCTTCGAAGGTCGCATTGCTCTCATTGACGGTGCCGTAGCTGACGAGTGGGGGCGCCTGGTCGCCCAGCGTGAAACCTCCGGTAAGTCCATTCATGCCATGGATGCTTTCATCGCCGCCACCGCTCGCGTTCATGGGTTGACGCTCGTCACGCGGAATGTGTCTGACTTCAGCGCTTCGCTGAAAACACTGGTGAATCCATGGGTCTGATCGGCCCAACGGAGCACATATTGGAAAGTGGGCAGCAATTCACCCTGCGGCGGAACCGGACGGCTACGGATCGGGCCCGCGCTCATCGCGTGGGGCGACATCACCAAGCAGCTCATTCAGCCTACGATCGATGGGCTGGCCAGTGCTGCAGCAGGAGGCTGAGCGGGCGGGTGTGCCCATTCGGTAAGACTCGCAGCGACCAGCGTCGGTCCTGACAATCGGTCCAATCACGGCAAATATTTTTGAAATCGGTGTGCCCGCAGCGTGCCAGGCACAAAAGCTGAGGGCTGTAGGTCATTGATCGGACTGCTTTTTTTCTCCGAAGTCTAGCCAATCCATCATGGGCGCACACGAAATTCGACGATCTAACATACTGATTTCCATGATAAAAATATGAAGCAGTCGGTCCAGGCCCTAATAGGCGCGACAACACTGGCCTCACACGTAAGTTTATATTTCTCCTCAGGGTCGTCATCTGGCCACAGGCGAGCGGCGTCAAAGGGCTCGGCAGCAGCGCCGGTATAGCTGTGGCAGAAAACACCCGCTGTGATCGAGTTGTAACGAACGCAATACGGCGGCTCGTCCGCTGAGATCGTCTCTGAGTTGCTCATGGCTAGAGGTCTCGATTCCCCTGACGCGCGACCTCGATCACCGCCGCTGGATCTGCAGGCTTAGTCAGGTGAGCGTCAAAACCCGCCGCAATAGCGAACTGTTGGTCTTTTTCCTGGCTCCAACCGGTGAGCGCCACGATCGTCATTTTGTTACGGTTGTCTCGGAGGATGCGACACGTTTCATGACCATCCATCCGGGGGCATTCCAATAACCAGCAGGACAACAGATGGCTTCACTGCACGAGCCATCTCTATGCCTGATTCGCCATCACATGCCGAGTGTACCGTGCCGCCGAAACCTTTAATTAACAGGGCCATTGCTTCGGCGACATCGTAATTGTCATCGATCACGAGCGCGGTAATCCCCGTCAGCACACACCCGAAGGGCTCGGGGAAGCCGGCGTTTTTGATTCGGGCACTGCGGGGGCCGGAATGCGTACCGTAAATTCGCTGCCATATCCGATACCCTCGCCCCGCGCTTGAATCGATCAGCCATGCATTTCTACGATTCTGCGCGCCAGCGCAAGTCCGGTTTCCGAGCCCGCTTCGCGGTGCCTGGCCGATGACTGCACGAAGAGATCAAATATTCGCGGCAAGGAGGCAGCCGCTATTCCAATCCCGCTGTCGGCGACTTGCAGAATGAGCTCACCTGACTCAATCGTAGAGGTGATTGAGATTCTGCCTTCAGCGGGCGTGAACTTCGCGGCGTTCTGCAGCAGGTTGGATATCACCTGGGCGAAACGCGTAGGGTCCACTCGCGTGCGTAGAAATACGGATGCGTCCCTCTGCGTGCAGGGCCACATTGGCGCATGGTACACAACACGAGCCACGGGCTATATGAGCGCACGCTTCGAGCCTTGCAGATCGAGCTCGTCAAGTTGCACAGGCACATCATTAACCACGGCCTGAAGGTTCTGATCATTGTGGAAGGACGTGACGCGGCCGGCAAGGATGGGGTCATCAAGCGTATCGCAGAGCACCTGAGTCCCCGGGAAGTCAGGATCGTCGCTCTCGGCAGACCCAGCGATCGTGAACAGACGCAGTGGTACTTTCAGCGATTTGTGGCCCATTTGCCCTCCGCTCAGGAAATCGTGCTGTTCAATCGAAGCTGGTACAACCGCGCCGGGGTCGAACGCGTGATGGGGTATTGCACCCGAACAGACCGAGGCCTTCCTGCAGACGGTACCGGGATTTGAGCGCATGCTCGTGAGCTCGGGAATCGTCCTGCTCAAGTATTACCTCGACATCAGCAGGCACGAGCAAACAGTGCGACTGCGCGAGCGGCGGCGTGATCCCCTGAAGCAGTGGAAGTTGAGCCCGGTGGATGAGGCGGCCCCGACACACTGGGACGATTACAGCCGCGCACGCGATGCGATGCTGACTCGTACGCACCACCGCGATGCGCCATGGGCTGTGGTCCGAGCCGACCACAAACATGACGCGCGCCTGAATCTCATTCGAGACATCCTCGCGAGGATTTCCTACCCAGGCGCGAAGCGAGGCTCGATGAGAGCCGATCCGGAAGTGGCGCAGACGTTCAGCGCCGAGTTGATCAACTCGGGTTGGATCGCGAGATGATATGAGTTTCGAAAGCCAACTGTCACGCGTGGCCCTCGCATTGGGAATGGGTTTGCCGATCGGATTGGAGCGCGGTTGGAGCACGCGGAAGGCGGCATCCGGCAGCCGGGCCGCGGGCGTGCGCACTTTCGCCATCTGCGGTTTGCTGGGCGGATTGGTGAGCGAGTGTTGATTCTGGCCGGGCGCGCGCCACCAACGCCTGATACGGTCCCAAGGGGGCGATCGCAGGCGCCGCCGCCATGGGAACCTTCGATGTTGATGCGATGACCGTTTCGATGGCGCGGCCCGTTCCGGCGCTCAGCGCTCGCACGGGAACGTACGCCTTGCTCGCGGAAGTTGCGAGCAACACGCTGACAAAGGTGGCCATCAGCGCTATCTTCGGCCGGGGCTGGCTCGCGGTCAGGCTCGCGGCGCTCGCCCTCGTTTGTTTGATAACAGGTTGGCTGGCACTGCTCATGACACTGGCGTGGCTCGAGCCATGAAGTCGGGTCGCGCGCGAGTTCGGGACCACAAGACACGCAACGGCGCAGCGACCGTCAACATTCACGTCCGGGCTGTTTCGCAGATGTTCAACTCCCTGGATCCATCGCCGTTTCGGGATAGGGACCTGGATCGCGACGCGGCTCAGTTCATTGAGAACCAGTTCAGCGACACGTTGTCCGCAGGCGCCTGGCAATCCAGGAGTGCTCGCGCAGGGCGCGCGATGCTCCGAGTTGGGCGAGGCGCTCATAATATGCCTCGAGTGCTGCCTGAAGGTCAGCAGCCAATACGGTAGTCATATAGGTGATTTTCCTGACTGTGCGCTGGAGGGGCCAAGTGCATCATGCCGCAGCAAATCAGGAGAAGCCCATGCGCCCGATTCGCCGAATCCTGGTGGCCGTCAAGGATCCAACGGCCAAGACGCTGCCGGCCGTTGACAAGGCTGCGCAACTGGCACGTGCTTTCAATGCGCGCCTGGAGCTCTACCACGCCATCTCGACACCTCTTTACGTGGACGCCTACTCCCCAGAGCTGTCGGTCCGGGAAATCGAGCGCGTCACGCGTAATGACCGCATCGGGCAACTCGAGAAAATAGCAACGCGGGTGCGCACTCAAGCGGTGGACGTTGACGTGTCTGCGACCTGGGACTTTCCCATCTACGAGGCGATCGTGCGACGCGCAGCCCGTCAGGGGGCTGATCTGATAGTCGCCGAGCAGCACGCTAAGCCGCATGTAACACCTGGGTCGTTACGATTGACGGATTGGGAGCTGCTGCGCACCAGCACAGTGCCGGTACTCTTGGTCAAGACAAAGGCGTCATACCACCGGCCCGCGGTGCTGGCTGCAGTGGATCCCGCGCATACCTTTTCCAAGCCGGAAATACTGGACCGTGAAATTCTGGCGGTTGCAAAGAGCGTATCCAGCGCACTGCGCGGTCCCCTGCACGCCGTGAACGCCTTCTACCCCTTCCCATTGCAGTTCCCGCCAAGTCACCACTCAAGCGAGGCCGTCATGCGTCAGCTGGCGATAGATTCGCGCCGCGTCGCAAAGCATGCATTCGAGCGTACAGCGGCGACCGCCCGGATCCCGAAAGCTCGTTGCCACCTGGTCGCGCGCGCTCCCAGCGACGCGATTGCGCTGACCGCGCGCAAGACTCACAGCAGCATTGTTGTCATGGGCGCCATCGCCCGAACGGGAGTGAAGCGCTTCTTCTTCGGCAACACGGCGGAGACCCTGCTGGGCTCCCTCGACTGCGACATATTGATTGTCAAACCACCGCGCTTCGCTCCCCGGGTGCAGAAACGCGCCCGCGGAGTCCGTTTCGCGGTGCTCCCGTACCTCCCAGGCATGTAGTCCCAACAGGAGATTGAAATATGATCGTTAGCGGCGGAATGAAGATGCATTCGCATCAGGCACCGAAGTCCCAGACCAACCCTCCAACCAAGGGTTGACCGATGTACAAGAAAATCCTCGTTCCCATAGACGGCAGCGAAACAGCAGAGCGCGGGTTGCAGGAAGCGATCCGATTTGCGACCGACCAGAACGCTCAGATACAGATCGTCCATGTTGTGGATGAGTTTGTCATGGTCTCGCCCTATTCTGTCGTCGCCGAAAACGTCATCGAAAGCCTATGCACGGCTGGCAAGTCCGTTCTGGCAAACGCTCGTGAAATCGCGCAGGCGGCCGGTGTTTCGGCGGACAGCCGGTTGATCGAGGCATTCGGCTCAGCGGCGGGCGAGCATATTGTAAAGGCAGCGAAGGACTGGGCTGCGGACGTCATCGTTTGCGGTACCCATGGTCGTCGCGGCCTGCGCCGGATCGTTCTCGGCAGCGACGCGGAATACCTGGTGCGGCACGCGCCGGTACCGATTCTGCTGGTCCGCGCGGTCGGCGCCAAAACATGACTTTTGCCTGGAGCACCTATCAATGAGCACTCTGCCTGCAAACACAGCGACGCAGCGGTCGCCCCGCAAGCGCCTTTCCCTGAAGAAGGATCCGCCGGGAACCCAGACGGTCCCCAAACCCAACTCACACGGGGGCTCTCTCACTGATGCGCACCTGCGCGAGGCGCTGATCCGCAACGCAGCCTATTTCCGTGCCGCGAACCGAGGATTCATTCCAGGACAGGAGATCCAGGACTGGCTGGAGGCGGAGGCAGAGGTGGACCGCAACCTTGCCAACCGCGAGATCCCACACGGCGATGGCGGCTGAGCCGCCTTTTGAAGCGTGGCGCTGTCGATGCCGCGACTGGTGCCGAGGTGTGGACCCACTTCCGATCACTCACCGAGTGGGCGCGGGATGTGACTTCTGATGACCTCGTCGGTGGAATGCACGAGATCTTTTTCGACTTCCAGAATCACTGCCGCCTGCAGTCCAGGGGACATGCTCGTACGCAACAGACCCAAGAAAGCCGGTCCACTGACTACGACGAGCCGGTCGTACTCTGGCCGTGCAGCCGATCTGCGTCGGGTTCCTCGACGATCTGATGGTCAAACTTCTCGACCTCCACCCTTCGCGGTGTGCGCTCGCCGGCAGTCGGATGGTGGGCCACCCCTCCCCGGCGTCCACCGACCAGATTGGCATGATCGAAGACGCGGCCCGGACGGTCCGATACCAAATCGCGATCCCGCATATGGGCCTCGGGGTGCGTTGTCTTCCGGATGAGGCGCAACGAGTCCGTGAGTTCACAATAGCAGGCCTCGCCCTGGTCTGCCACGCCCACCCGGGTTCTCATTAGACGAGTCCCGCGGCGATTGCGGCAACGATGAGCATGATCACGCCCAGTACGATGACGAGCATGGATAGGCCTCGATTGTCGTGTGGAAGGCGTGCTGGAGCGGGTAAATCAGCTTCCAGTTGCAATTGCCCGCATGCGGGCTGAAACCGTCTTGAACTGAATCGAGGCTCGAAGGCTATCGACTTACAGCGACTGATCTGGAGTCGGACTTGCCGGGCTCCAGTCGTGAGAGATAGTCACACAGACCGACAATATCGCGTCGGTCGAGACGTGCAAAAAGGCGGATGTGGACCGGGGAGAAGTTAGGACGGCGCCCGTCGACCCCATCATAGATCTGTCGCATGAGATAGTCATAATGTTGGCCGGCAATGCGCGGGATCATTTTCTTCCTGTTCCCAAGCGCGATCTCCCCATGGCAGGACTCGCATAAGCGTTCATAGACGTTGGCGCCATGAGGCGCCAGCTCGCCATCGCCTCGTCCGGGTGGGGCAGCGGGCTCCAGTTGATGGATATAGGCAGCGACGTCCTGCAGAGACTGGGGGTCGGCGAGAAGATTTTTTCCCGCGTAGTGCTCCATTCGGGGGTCCCAGCGACGGTTGTGGCGGTAATCGACCAGTTGCTTCACCAACACGGAAGCCTGCTGGCCGGCGATTCGGGGAGCATTACCATCCTTGGTGCCTCCACCATCCGAGCCGTGACACGCGGCGCATCGACGGAATAACTCGGCACCGCGCTTCATATCGGGAGTGCTGCGCAGAGCCTGGTCCAGCTCCTGCTTCGCGCTGGCGTACGCCCAGGTCAGCGCCGGTAGCAACAGCGCCGCTGCAATCAATCCGAGTTGGCTTCGCCGCATGACGAACGGCCAAACCCGGGCTTTCAAAGACGGAGTCATGTGATGTGATGTGATGTGAAAACCGTTTGTTCGGTCCCTTACGAAATTCGAGCACATCCTCAGTGTGAGTCTGGGCCGCGGATCCGGTTACCGGCCCCGGATGCAGGATGGCAACGTTGATCACTTGAACGGATGAAAATACTTCCTGCCTCGACATCACGCTCTCCGCTGCTGACACGATCGAGTTGGCTGAGTTCTCACGAGAAAGCTGATCAGCCTGTGCCAGAGCCAAATCACTGAGGGTGATGCGCAGAAGATTAGGATTGGCAGTCACCTCAACCGTTTCCGCGGGATAAGGGCCCACAGCGGCGACCGCACTTCTGACCTGCTCCAGGCTAGCGCTCCATAGCGCCGAAGATGATGAACTCTGCCCATTACTACAACTCACAATAACCCCAGTCAGGAAAGCAAGAATAAATCGTGAGGAAATGTTGGTTATTTGCACGTTTACATCTCTCTTCATTCTTAGGTTCGTTCCGCCCAGGACAGGACAACGGAATTCTCGCAAGTCAAGGATGACAGCACACTCCGTACAAATACGCAGTGGAACTCTTATCTATTCTCTCGCGACTTACTGTGCCGATTTCTCGCCGCAAACGAAACGAGGATAATTCCGCCGACCACCACAAAATAACAACCCACACCATATAAAATTGAGCGATCTCGATAGACCAGATATAGGAGCGCGGCACCTGCCACCAGTCCCAACATGATCGGACCGCCTAGCCGGCTCTCCTTCAGGTACCCGATGATGGAATGCATTGCTGAACTCCTTCAATGCCCAATTCTGCAACTGCAAGACTATGGCTCACCAGGAGCGATTCTGCGAAGTCCGTTGAGTCACTCATTGCCAGCCGCGAAATCATGCTGTGTGCACAGCTCAGTTTTCTCAACATGAGTAAGCCCATCCGTAATGCCCTGATTCACATAATCGTTTTCATCACCAACTCCCTCGCAGCATCGACCCTATGCGCTCCTGGTCGCTGGCTAACGAGGCACTCGACCTCTCAATTGCCCGGAGCGAGCCCGCATCCAACACCTGGGCGTTCGTTTTCAGTCCGGCTTCGCAGATCTCACGGGGTCAGAGAACAGGGGGTCACTTCTGCTGAATGGACTCTATGTATTCAACCAGCAGGTCAATCAAGCTGGAAACGTGCTTCTGCTTCGGAGGGTCGTCGCGAAACTCCCGCCCCCAGACTGGCATAGCACGGGGTCCATGAGGAGGGATCGTTGTACGCCCATCGATAATCTTGCGAACTTGTTCCGTTGGAAACTGACCACCGTGACGAATCGCGATCCGTCTGAGGTCGGGGACCTCCACGTTCAAGCTGGATGCGACCGGACCATCGCCGGCGCCCCCAAAGCCGTGGCAGCTAGCGCAATAAGCCTTGTAGAGGGTCGACCCGCTGTATTGCGCGACCTCCTGCGACCAAGCAGAAGGGCAGCCGGCCGTCGCCGAGATAATTCCCGTAACCAGAAGCCATCGCCACCTTTGTGTACCGACAAGTTTCATTGCTCTAGATTTGTACCGAGAGCACCCAGGCCAGGGAATCCGTGCAAGCCCTCATTGCACAACCGGTACGCCAGATTGGGGCAGGCGCAGATGTCCGGGTCTCGGTAATCACGTATTCATGGATTCGACGGGCGGGCGGACGATCACATGGCGAACGCGCCAGTACGGGAGTGAAGCCGTGCCTCGTTATTCGATTTGCAGCGCTAAACTGATCTGCTGGGCCTTTCTCGGAACAGCCAATGCAGCTGCACCGGAGGTTCACGAGCTCGTAGCCAAAGCTATGGCTGCAACACCCGATACGCGCCATGGCCAGACCCTGTACTCGAGCCGATGTTCCGAATGTCACGGCACAAAAGCCTGGGGTGACGCCAGCAAGCACATTCCCTCTCTTGCGGGCCAACGGTCACTCTATCTCGTCGTGCAGCTGGCGAACTTTGCCCTCCTCGAGCGCAACGGTTCGGACATGCACAGAGCCACCGGCGCCGCAGATGTTAGAAACCCGCAGTCAATCCGTGATCTCGCAGCTTACCTGTCGCAAGCCCCCACCAACCCGCAGCCTGGCCGAGGAGATGGCCACGCGCTGAGGAACGGCAAGCAATTGTTTCAGCGCCAATGCGCGACATGTCATGGCAAGAACGCGGAAGGTAGCGCCGACGAGCCGATTCCTGCGCTAGCCGGCCAGCATTATCGTTACACATTGGCGCAGCTGAAGAACTTCGCCGTCGGACATCGGGGTCAGGTCGAACCCCCGGTAATCGACTTTACCGCAGGCCTGTCCGCTCGAGATCAGAACAGCATCGCTGACTACCTCTCCAGACTGAAGTAGGGAGTGCCGAAAATGTATAAGAGATTTCTCGTCCCTGCAGATGGGAGCGACGCCTCCATGGCCGGCCTGCGGGAAGCGATCGAGTTGGCAAAGGACCTGCGCGCTCAACTACGGATAGTCCACGTGGTAGACGAATTCGTGTTGATCTCACCAAACGCATACGGCCTGGTGATGGATAACGTCATTTCGGACCTACGGTCGGCTGGGAAGTCCGTTCTTGCCCGCGCCTGCAAAATGGCCCAGGACGCCGGGGTAAGCGCCGATTCCGAGTTAATTGAGGCGTTCGGTGGCCAGGCAGGCGAATACATTCTGCAAGCAGCGAAGGACTGGGCTGCCGACATCATCGTGTGTGGCACCCACGGACGACGCGGTCTGCGCCGGATTGTCCTGGGTAGCGATGCTGAGTACTTGGTGCGGCGCAGTCCAGTACCCGTCCTACTGGTTCGCGCGGGCGGATCCGAAGCCTGATCTTCACGCCGGCAGCTTCTACGGCTCCGCGGGCTACGATTCAAACAAGCTGTAAAGCTCCTCCTCCTGCGCGAAGTGAAGGCAGAGGATTGCGTGCAATCCGTAAAGCACACGGCGCAAGTCTCGGCAATCCTCGCGCGCCGGTCCTTCCGCTGGCAGGTGCGCCACAAGACGACCAAAGAGTCGAGTCAATCGGTGGATCTCGTGATGAGTCTGTATGAGCGGCGCTGTTGGGTCTTCTGCCTTCAGCATGCGTCCGATGACCGGATAGGCCGCCTCCTGTTCCTCTCGCTCGTGGGGAAGCAACTCCTTTTCCAGCATGTCGCGCAGCCGCTCGAGTTGCGCGCGCGCTTCAGGCCCCGGAAGTGCCTCGAGCCGCGCTGCCAGCGTGGCGAGCTCGCCCACCTGTGGACGCAATGCACGGTGGGCTGACGCCAATGTCTGTGCAAGTTGTCTAACATCCGTCGTTGCTGGCGCCAGATCTGGGCCTCCGAGAGCGCGCAAGGCGTTGAGAATCACCAGAACATCAATGCCTTCTTGAAAGACTGCGCCCGCCACCGGAGAGATGTAGCCCGCCGCCGCGAATGCCATCGCGAGCAGCGACAGGCCCATCCCTATAAGTACGCTCTCGAGAGCGATTCGCCGTGTTCTCTGCGCGATTTTGAGCGCCCACAACAGTCCCTCGAGCCGGTCGCTGGTCAGAACCACGTCCGCGGCTTCCGAGGCCGCAGTCGCTCCCCTCGCCCCCATGGCGATGCCAATGTCCGCAAGTGCCAGGGCCGGAGCATCATTGATGCCATCGCCAACCATCGCCGTGATTCCTTCCGAGCGCACCAGACGAACAACTTCGACCTTCTCATCCGGTGCCCGCTCAGCAAACACATGATCAACACCCAGGACGTCCCCGACGAGCTCGGCCACATCGGGATGATCACCGGTCACCATGTGAATCCGCCGAATCCCTGCCTCACGTAACGAGCGTAGGGCTCGAGGCGCCTCGGGCCGAACGGGATCGTGCAATAAAAGAACACCCGCGAGCACGCCATTGATCGATACGAAGACACTCGCAGACCCCTCCACCGCCGTGCGCAACTCGACAGAGTGGAGTTCGGGAGTCCGCACTGCCACGGGCGCAACGAAGTCGAGCTGTCCGACTGCGACCTGGTGTCCATCTATCTGCCCTGCGATTCCCGTCCCCATCTGCTCGTGTGCTTCTCCGGGAAAGCTCAGCTCCACGTTGCGACTGTGAGCCTCGGCCAGGATGGCGGGCGCATACGGATGTACAGAGACCTGCTCAACGGATGCGGCATACCGCACGATTTCGTCCGAAGAGATCGATCCGAAAGTCTCAACGGCGACAACTTCGGGTCGCGCCGCAGTCACGGTTCCCGTCTTATCGAGCAGCAGTACGTGCACACGTGCAAGGGTCTCCAGTGGCCCTCCACCCTTCACGATGATCCCGTGCCTGGCGGCACGCGAAACTCCAGCGATGATGGCTGCCGGCGCCGCAAGGATCAGCGGACACGGAGTTGCAACGACCAGTACAGCCAATGCGCGAACTGGACTTCCATCGAGGATCCAAGCCAGCGCAGACAGAGCTAACGTCAGCCCCAGAAACGCGAGAGCATAACGATCCGCGAGACGCACGAACGGCGCCTTGGACTCCTCAGCAGCCTGCACGAGGCGAATGATGCCCGCATAGGTACTCTCCGCAGCGCTCGCTGTTGCGCGAATTTCGAATGGACCTCCTGCGTTGGTACCACCGCTGCGTAACAGCGCACCGGTTTCCAGTTGAACTGGTTTGGATTCACCCGTGAGCGCCGACTCATCGAGCACGGCGCCTGCTGAACCAACGATGCCGTCAACCGGGACGACCTCGCCGGGCTTCACCAACAGCAAGTCCCCCACAGCGACTTCGCTTACTTCGATATCGACGATATCTGCTCCGGTCCGACGATGAGCTACGCGGGGTGCGCGTTTGATCAGAGCACTGAGCTCTCGTCGTGCTCGCGCGACCGCAAACCGTTCGAGTGCCGCCCCTCCGGTCAGCATGAGTGCGATGATGGCGCCGGCGAGAAACTCCCGGAGCAGTAGCGCACCCACCATCGCAAGGACCGCAATGATATCGACCCCGATCTCACATCGCAGAAGCTTGCGCCCAGTCGAGATTGCAGTCGCGATCAGGACCATGGCTGTCGATGCAGCGAAGAGCAAGCGCATGAAGTGCTGAGCGTTCAGTACATATGCGACCCCACCTGCGACGAGGGCCGCCAGTGCCGCCACAAGGAAACCGTAATCTGCTAACAGACGCCGCGAAGGCTTTTCAGTTGCCTGCGAATTCATCGCGTTGAACCGGGACTGACTCGAGTCCCGTCTCCTAGTTCGTTGGGAGGATGCCGCACGACGACTTCACCCTCGTGCACACCCGACAAAACCTCCGCCTCGGACGCGTTGCGGTGGGCTATCTGAACTTCCCGGCGGCGCGCGCGCTGAGCATCATCCACTGCAAACACACACCATTGAGAGCCGCAGCGGAAGAGCGTGGCAATAGGGACTTTCAACACGTTGGAGCTGTCCCAGATGACGATGCGACCGGTCACACGGTAACCATCTCCGAGAGGCGAAGATGAATCAACGAAGTCCAAGATCACTCGCGTACGCTTCTCCTCGACGCCGAGGGCGGAGATCTTCGTAAAGGCATAGGGCTCAACGAGGCGTACGCGGGCGTTTAGAGTTTTGTCACCGCCCCAGCTTTCGAGAACTGCGGGCATACCGGAAGCAACCTTGACTGCCTCGGAAGATAGCATCTCCATCATGACCTCCAGGTGTTGCAGATCTCCGATGATCAAAATGGGGGTTCCCGCTGTCAGAACGCGTTCGCTGGGCTCCAATACTCTCAGAACTCGTCCGGAAGAGGGAGCACGGATACTCACCAACGACGCCCGCGGCCCAACATGGAGGGCAGACAAGCCAGCCCGAGCGCCCTGCACATCCGCCTGCGCTGATTTGACCCGATAGCGGGCCGCCGCCACCTCCTTCTCCAGAGTCACTGTGGCATTCTGCGCCTGCTCCAGTTGTTGTCTGGAGACTAGGTTGCGGGAGAACACTTCCTCGAGACGAGTGCTTTCGCGTTGCGCTTGAGCCAGATCCTCCACAACGTGACTCAACTGCGCTTCGGCGCTACGTTGGGCTGCCTCAGCAGCGGCTATTCGGGCGTTCAGCTCATCGATCTCGCGCGCGCTCAGGGGCACCGGCGCCATCGTCGCCACCGCTTGGCCCTCTGCAACGGAATCGCCATCCCGAAGCAACACGCGCAGCAGGTGGCCAGCGATGGGTGCTGCAACCACGAATCGGTCGTGAGCTCGAGTCTCGCCGAGCTCATCCGTCGTAACCTGCAGCGAACCTCTGGTCACGCGCGCCGTCTCAACGACGACGGGCGAGGGTCTCAAGGCCAGGACCACGGCGCCAAGTAGAACCGCCCCCGCCGCGGCATACACCCATTTTCCGGTACCCTTCTTCACGTCGGGGTTCCTGCTATTCCCGGGACTTCAGCACCGCTATCAGGTCGAGCCTGGCGATGCGTCTAATGACGAGGCCTGCTGATATAGCTGCGGAAAAAAACGTGATCAGCGCGGCAAATCCAAACGTACCCGCACTCAGTATGAACGGAAGTCTGAAGAGCTCTCGGTCGAACACGGGCACTAACAGGCGGCACATCGCAGCGCCCAATCCAAAGCCAAGGGGAATGGCGACCAAGGTGAGGATCACCTGCTCTCCGATCAGAAGCGCGGTCACTTCGGCTTTGCTGAAGCCGAGCACGCGCAGGCTCACCAGCTCATTCCCGCGCTCGGAGAGTGCAATGCGTGCACTGTTGTAAACGACGCCGACGACCAGCACGGCTGCAAAGGACGTCATGACGATCGTCATCATGACGAAACTTCGATTCATCACCTCACGGATGCTTTGGAGCATCGCCGAACGAACCGCTACCGCACCGACCGCCGGCATTTGTTTGAGGACCTGGAATAGCGCGTGCTCCTTGGAACGATCGACCTGTAGAAGCACCGCAGAGACCTCCTTTGACTCTCCCAATGCTCGCGCCAATGCGTCCGAATCCATGTAGGCACTGATACCCAACGGCTCGTCGGAGAGTTTTACGATCGAGCGCGTGAAGACCACCCGGCGGCCCTCGAGCTGCTCGACAGTCACGACATCGCCCGGTGCAGCATCGAGCATCTCACCCAGCTTGCGTGTGAGCACGAGGCCGTCCGGGGGCACGTCGATGCGCCGCCGTTCGCGATCAACGAGTTGCTTGAGATCCATGTCGGCCGACACGCCCTGGATGACGGTTCTCTTCTCGTGATGTTGGAAACGCAACCACACAGGCGTGCTTCGAAGGGGTTCCGCCCTGAGCACTCCCGGGAGACGTCCAATCTCGTAGACCACGGCTCCGCTAGTGACCTCCCGAAGGACTACGGTCACGTCGTCACGCTGGGCGGAATCGAAATGCACCGCCATCAGATAATTGACGGCATCGAATGTGAATCTCCCCAGCACCACCGTCGCGACTGCTGCGGAAATACCCATGATCGACATCGCCGCCCGCCATGGCCGGCGAGCCAGGTTGCGCGCGGTCACCCGTCCGCTTGCGCCCAGCAGTCGCAGGAGACCGGCCGACTCGAGCACACCTGCTCGGAAATTTCCCGGAGGCTCGGGACGCATGGCTTCCGCTGGGGGAAGTCGAATCGCCCTCCGCACTGCAGTGAGAGATCCCGACGCAGCCGCGACCAACGCAATCACCACCGCCCAAACCAGGACGGAAACCGGAGCTCGGAAAGGCAGCTCGGGGAAATGGAAGTACAGCCGATACAAACCGATCATTCCACGTCCGAGACTCAGACCCATGCCCGTACCCGCAACGAGCCCGATACCGACTATCAACAACGAGAACTCCAGAAAGTGCCCACCCACGCGGGAATTGGAATATCCGAAAGCTTTGAGCAGTGCGATCTGACCTCGTTGGATCGATATCAATCGGGACAGAAGGGTATAGAGAAGAAAGGCCGACACACTGAGGAAGATCGCCGGAATGTAGGTCGCGCTGACTTCTATCTCGCCGAGCTCGTCAGACATGAAGCGGTTCGAAGCCTGGTCCGCGCGGCCGTACGCACTCAGCCCCCCGTACGGTGCGAGCAGCCTGTCGACAGCATCGATAACGTCTGCCTCCGATGCGTTGTGAGCAGTGCGCAACGCAACATCATTGAACGCGCCCTTCATGTCGAATGCGTCCCCGAGCATCTCGCGGCCCATCCACATGACCCCGAACCGCCGATTGTCAGGGAACACCATGGCGGGACTGACCTCGTAGATGTACTCAGGCGAGAGCGCAAGACCGACGATCGTCAGCTGCTTCCACCGGCCGTTGAGGATGGCTCCAATCCGAGCTCCCACGACCAGGTGGTTCGCACGCGCAAAAGTCTCACTGACGATAATCTCGTCCGCCGCATCGGAGCGCAGAAATCGTCCCTCCCGCAGACTCAGGTCATTCAGAGCCGGCGAGCCGCGAACGGGTATTGAGACCAGTCTTCCGGTGGCCGGCTCGTCCAACCCCGGTACGCTCAGAGTCACATCTTCCACCACTCTGGTCTCGACGCCGGCAACGCCAGGTATCGCACGCAGATCGACCGCTAGGGCTTCTGGTGCACGTTTCAGGTGTGCGAACACATCCGCAAAGCGGTACTCAGCGTAGTAGGCCGCGCGGGCGGCATGCAGGGAGAGATACGCACTCGACATCGTGACGAATGCGGCGATACCACACGCCACGACGAGACCGGCCGCGAGTACCTGGCCGCGAAGGTGCCACAGATCGCGCAGCAGCGATCGATGAAGACGACTCACCATGACAGTTCGGCCGGGGAAATGCGCACGGCGTTCGTTCGCACTTCCAGAATTTCGCCGCTGCTGATCCGAATCACTCGATCGGCCATGCCGGCAATCGCCGCGTTGTGAGTGATGACGACTGTCAACGTCCCCAGCTCGCGATTGGCGCTCTCGAGCACTTGAAGGACCTTCTTACCGGTCGCATAGTCCAGCGACCCGGTCGGCTCATCGCAAAGCAGAATATCCGGGCGCTTGGCCAGCGCGCGGGCGATAGCAACCCGCTGCTGTTCTCCCCCGGAGAGTTGCGCGGGAAAGTGATTCATCCGGTCCGCGAGTCCTACCCTGTCCAGGGTTTCACGCGCCGGCATGGGATTCTCAGCAATCTCGGTAACGAGCTCGACATTCTCCAACGCTGTAAGACTCGGCAGCAGATTGAAGAACTGAAACACGAAGCCTACATGCTCGCGCCGGTAGCGGGTCAGCTCACGATCCGACGCTTGCGTCAGGATATGGTCACGGTACCGCAACTCACCGCTGGTAGGTGTGTCGAGCCCTCCGAGGATGTTCAGCAGTGTTGATTTTCCGCTCCCTGACGCACCCAGCAGTACCACGAACTCACCAGCGAACAGATCTAGTGCAATTCTTCGCAGCGCATGCACCTCAACTTCGCCCAGTCTGTAGACTTTAGCGACGTCGTGAACGTGCAGTACAGGCTCGGAGCGGCCTTCCGTGCCTTGCTCGCGCTGCACCTGATGAGTGACGCCCCTCGGCTCGGGATAGTATGTACCGCCCGGCATGAAGGAACACCTCGAGGGCTACTCTTTGGCAAATGCTGCCGCGCACCCAACGTCCGCTGCAATTAGTGCTTGACCTAGTTGGCTACGTACAATCCACGAGCCTCGACCCCGCAGCGACCACAACAGCTGCCGATAAGGTGACTGCGTACGCGCGTAATGGGGTGGTATGCGTAGAAATACCGATGCGTACAGATTCGTGCAAAGTCCACACTCGCGTATGACACCCAACGCTGATTTCAGGTCCGGGGCTCACGCGCCATGAAGTCGGGCCATGTGCGCACGCGGGATCATAAGACGCGCAGCGGCGCAGCGACCGTCAACATTCACGTTCGGGCTGTTTCGCAGATGTTCAACTCCCTTGACCCTTCACCGTTTTGGGATCGCGACCTGGATCGCGACGCGGCTCAGTTCATTGAAGATGAGTTCAGAGACAAGCTGTCCGCAGGCGCCTGGCACCTGCATGTTTACGCGCAGGAGGGCACCACATTGGCCGCGGATCTTCAGGCAGCACTGGAAACATACTATGAGCGGCTCGCCAACTCGGAGCGCCGTGCACTACGCGAGCACTTCTGGATGGCACAATTGACACTGGCCGGCGGTGCATTGATCTTCCTGCTCAGTATGGCTGTGCGCCGATTCGCCTCCAGCGCGTGGGGCCCCCTGCCGGTAGCTCTCGATGAAGGTTTGATCATTCTTGCCTGGCTCGCTTTGTGGAAACCCGCCGAGGCGTTGCTGTATGAGTGGGCGCCTCTGTACCGCAGGCGGCGGCTGTACGAGCGGCTTGCGGGCATCCAAATATCGGTCTTGCCATATACGCCGGCGTCCGACTCTGACCGTGCAATTCGCGATGCTCTGGCGAAACCCGCGTAGAGTGACGCGCGGACCTCGACGCAGGTGAGAACGATACAGGAATTATAGTCAGCGAATTTCCCGTCTCGCAGATTACTTTGGACGGCGCGCACCATAACGCCGCTTCTGTGTGCATGCATCCAGCGGCCGCGTCTCATTTGCATTGCGCCTCTTGAACCATTTTTCGACCTCAACAACGCCGAGGACAATCAAGCCAGAAGTTGCACATACCCCCAGGTCCAGAGCCGAAAGCGGCGTCGTCTTGAAGATCTTGTTCAGTGCGGGGAAATAGACGACTGACATCTGCAGTCCAAAGGTGAGTATCACCGCGCCGAGTAGTGGACGGTTTGACGAGAGTCCCAGGGAAAAAAGTGACGTCTGTTCTGATCGGATGGCGAGCACATGCCCGAGCTGGCTGAAGCAAATCGTGGTAAACACAGTCGTCTGCCACGCCGCGTCACCCTTGTGGAGCGACCAGCCTAATACTCCCAATGCAATCGCTGCCATCAACAGCCCGACGAGAAAGGCGTGTGTTCCGAGGCCACGAGAGAAGAGACTCTCATCCGGCGGACGCGGTGGGCGGCGCATGACATCCCGCTCTGCAGGCTCCGATGTAAGGGCAAGCCCAGGCATTCCGTCAGTCAGAAGGTTGATCCAGAGAATCTGAATCGGCAAGAGCGGCACCGGCATCCCCAGGAATGGCGCGAGGAAGATGGTCCAGATCTCTCCAGAATTCGTCGTGAGCACATAGCGCACGAAACGTCTCAGGTTGTCATAAATTCTCCGGCCTTCGCTCACTGCCTCAACGATGGTCGCGAAATTGTCATCAATCAAGACAATTCCGCTGGCTTCCCGCGCGACATCGGTTCCGGCGACGCACATGGAGATACCGATGTCAGCACTCTGCAGAGCCGGAGCGTCGTTGACGCCATCACCGGTCATCGCAACGACCTCACCCAGTGCTTGTAGCGCTGTCACAATCTTGAGTTTTTGCTCCGGCTCGATCCGTGCGTAGACTCGTGTTTTATTCACCAACCGTTCGAGCTCATCCGCCGCCAGCGTCGAGAGTTGCGCTCCTGTAAGCACCGCGTCCCCACCCCCGATGAGGTCGAGGCGACGGGCGACAGCACGCGCGGTCGATGGGTGATCTCCAGTAATCATCACCGGGACAATGCCGGCGGCTCTGCAGGTTGCAATCGCGCCCTGTACCTCTGGACGCGGAGGATCAATGAGCCCGGTGAGCCCGATGAACTCGAGTTCGCGCTCGATGGTCTCTGCACTGATAACGTCGGGCAAGCGTTGCCACCAACGTATTGCGAACGCGAGGACCCGGAGGCCGCTTGCGGCCATCTCATCCGCGGCCTGCACCAGTCGGTCCTGTTGTAACGGCAAGAGTGCCGCCGTTCGCAACTCATGAGTACACAGAGCCAGTACTGATTCTGGCGCGCCTTTGGTGACTGACAGGAAGCCGCCGTCCGGGTGCCTATGCACCGTGGTCATACGCTTACGAGCGGAATCGAAGGGAACCTCGGCCAATCTGGGCAAGCGGGCTTTCTCGAGCTCGTGGTCATAGCCTGCTAAACGAGCAGCGAGCACGAGTGCTACTTCTGTTGGATCGCCGTTAACGTAACCTCGCTCGTCTCGTGTGGCGTCATGGCTGACCGCCATTCCCTGCAGCAGCACGTGCCAGGGAGCGGTCGACCCAATGGCGGCGGTACGCGCGCCGTCGCAGTAATACCCTTCCGCTCGCATTTCGTTTGCGGTCAGCGTGCCGGTCTTATCGGAGCAGATGTATGTGACGGAGCCGAGAGTTTCAACAGCGGGCAGTCGACGGACGAGGGCCCGGTTAACTGCCATCTTGCGAGCGCCTAGCGCCAAGGCGATGCTCACGACGGCTGGCAGCGCCTCCGGAAGGGCAGCCACCGCAAGGCTGAGCGCAGTCAGAAACATTGGTAGCTTCGCCTCCCCGCGCAATACACCGGTGGCAAACACGAGTGCGCAGATGAGTACCACTACGAGGGCCAAGCGTCGCCCCAAGAAATCAAGCCGCTTTTGCAGGGGCGTCTGCGCAGAATGAGCGGAACCCAGCACTTTGGCTATCTTGCCGAACTCGGTCCGCATCCCAGTCGCCACGACCAGTCCGATTGCCCGACCGTAGGTTGCAAAGGTACCCTTATGCGCGATGTTCTTACGCTCCGCGACCGGAGTGCTCGCGTCCTCAATTGCCGCGGTGGACTTGTCGACCGGCGCGGATTCACCGGTAAGTGTCGATTCGTTGACCCGCAGGTTTGCGGTCTCGATCAAACGCAAGTCCGCAGGGACAATATTTCCTGGCTCGAGAAGTACCAGATCCCCTGGTACTAGCTCGCGTGCCTCAACAGTAGTCTTGCTGCCACTGCGCATCACTGTGGCCGTGGGGGCCGCTATTGCGCTCAATTCGGCCAAGGCGCGCTGAGAACGATATTCCTGAATGAAACCCAACGTCGCGTTGAGTATCACAATTGCGGCAATCACGATCGTGTCGGTGAAATCGCCAATGACTCCAGAAACGATGGCGGCCGCAATCAGCAGAATGATCAACACATCCGCGAATTGTGCTCCGAATGTTGCCAACGGCGACCGGGTCGCCGGCTCATCCAGAGCGTTGGGCCCATACAGCGCGCGCCGCTCGTCTGCGGCCGCATGCGTCAGCCCGGCACGAGTAGTGCCGAGCAGCTCGAGCGCCTCCTCGACAGAACGTTGATGCCAGGAAGCTTGCGTCGCATTTGGCAAATCAGATCCGCGAGCATCCGGCGATTTCATCGGGAGCACGGGCGCTGTTTGAGCTGTCGTCATGAAGGAGTACCCCCGGAAAGCGCCCACCACAGCCGCTGTGTATATCGCTGGACGAGTCTTCCGCACATCCGCACAGATACGCATTGCACCGGTCGCGCTTTGCATGCCTGAATACCAAGAGCGTGCACAACACAGGAAGTAAGCGATGAAAACATCGATAGCAATAACCCGTCGCGCGTTTGCAGGACTTGTTGCAACGTCCGCGGCGATTGGTTTCGCGCCGTCACGCAATTTCGCCACTGAAGACACGTCGAAGACGGTCATGGATGCCGATGGGTTGGTTCGGGTAAATGTCAGCGGCATCGACGAGGTCTACGCGCGTCCCAAAGCGGATCTGCGCCCGTACGACAAGGTAATGCTTGATCCCATCGAAGTCGCATTCAGAAAGGATTGGAACCCGAAACCCAGTGGCGTAGCCGTCACTGCGGAGGAAAAGCAGAACATCCGAGACGGACTCGCCCGCGTGCTTCGGGAAGCGTTCAGCCGTGAACTGGCTCGCTCCGGGCGTTATCACATCGTGGCTGTACCGGATAAAGGCGTATTGCGCATCAAAGCGGAAATTCGGGATCTGTACATCAATGCACCGGACCTACCACGCGCAGGCAGGGTTCAAACGTACACGCTGTCGGTTGGAGAGATGACCCTCATCGCCGAGCTTCGCGATGCGCCGACGGGTGATCTCATCGCCCGCGTCATTGATCGTAAGCGTGACCCAGAATCCGTGTGGCTCGAACTCACTACGCGAGTCGACAACGTCGCCGCTGCTCAGCGGGCCGCAGCCTCATGGGCGCAAGTCTTGCGCGAGCAACTCGACACCGCGCACCGCGCGCTACGTTAAAGACACCTACCCCTGTTCATGTTTGATGGCCGCGAAATCGCCTCACTGGAGCAGGTCCCCGGGCGTCGGAGGCAGATGGGGCATCTCCTGATTCGGAAAAGGTCCGTTGAGCGAATCCAAGAAGGCCACGATTTCACCGACCTCCTGATCGCTCAGCGTCCGATTCAGTTGAGTGCTGGCCATGACGCGTACGGCCTCGGGCAGTGTCTTCACTGAACCGTTGTGCATGTACGGGGCCGTATAGCCGAGATTGCGAAGAGTCGGCACTCGCCACATGTTCCGATCTGCTTCCCGATGGGTCGATTCGAAGCGTCCCGGGTCCTTCGCGAGATCGTAGCTCGCGACAGAAAGCGTCATAGCAGCTACTGCCTAGCGCGCGGTGCGCGTGGGAGGTAGATGGCGGCGCAGTTTGTCCAACGAGGAGACTGCGCGATGAGTGAA